>ERZ791919.367-NODE-367-length-51024-cov-11.334105_pt1 | contig 51024 bp, 54 predicted proteins | sample MGYA00510137_ERZ791919 | MGnify/ENA primary metagenome ERZ791919 (study PRJEB30046, sample SAMN00792059) | human gut metagenome | study: EMG produced TPA metagenomics assembly of the A metagenome-wide association study of gut microbiota in type 2...
ATTAATATTGTAATAAATTAATCTTACATATGATAGATCTTGAATTTTACTACAATTATAATCAAATTTACATTATATATTCTCAAAATACAAATTTTAAACTCTTCAATCTATTTTTCATTTCATCAATTATTATTTTTTCCTCGTAATGAGTAGCTGAAAATGTAACAGAGAATCTTAAATAATGTCCACAATCATCCCAAGGAACAACTGAAATGTTTGCATTTAATAAAATATATCTTGCAACCTCTAATGCAGTATTGAATTTAACTCCTTCTTCTGTTCCAGTTGGAATTTTCACATAAGAATAGAAAGTACCTTTTGGCTCTACACAATTAAATCCAACTTCATTGAGTGCTTCAATTAGCATTTTAAATCTTCTTGAATATTTATTAACTGTATTTTCTGTAATCCATCTATTATTAAGAGCAAAAGCACCTGCTTTCTGTATCGCACGAAATTGACCCGAATCTGTATTATCTTTGACTACACCATATGCAGAAACAATTTTTTCATTTCCGACTAAAAAACCTAATCTCCATCCAGTCATATTAAAAGCTTTTGATAAAGAATGAATCTCTACACCTACATCTATAGCTCCATCAACCGATAAGAAACTTAGAGGTTTAACATCATTATATGTAAGCGCTGCATATGCCGCATCATGAATTACAATAATGTTATTCTTTTGGGCAAATTTTACGACATTTTCAAAGAATTCTTTTGTTGCCACTTGTCCTGTTGGATTATTAGGATAATTAATATATAATAATTTCGTTTTTTCTAAAACTTCCCTCGGGATTTCCGAAAAATCCGGATAAAAATTATTTTCCTCCTTAAGAGGCAAATCATAAATCTTCCCACCCAAATATTTTGCATGAGTTGCCAGGACGGGGTATCCAGGAATAGTATTTAGCACATAATCTCCAGGATTAATAAAACAAGAAGGAAGCATTGCAAGAATTGGTTTACTACCAATACCGTGAATTACATTATTAATTGTCAAGTTTGATATACCAAAAACTTCCTCCATATATTTTATTGCTGCATTTTGAAATTCAGGAATTCCATTATCAGAATAGAATCTATTTTCGGGTTTACCTGCTTCAATAGATAACATATCAACAACTTTATCATCAGCGGCCCAATCAGGTTCACCCACTCCCATATCAATTAATTTAAAATTATTTGAATGCTTTTTCTCAGCTTCTTGCTTCCATTTCTTTATTAAAGCGAATTTATAAACTTCATTATTTATTCCAAATTCTTTTCCACCAATTCTTTGAGCAAATAAATTCTGTATTTCCACTTTAGTCACTCCTTTTATTTATTTACTAATATATCATATATCAGTTATTTAGTCAACATAAAATTTATGAACCAGCACTTTCATAAGACCTAATGCCTCTGTTCCACACAATCACTCCAACAACCATCATCACAATTGCGATTAACACCGTCATACCAATGTTAAACAGTGGGTTTTCGCCCGAAAGGATATAATACGCAGGATAAAAAGCCGTAAACGCGAACGGAATAATGTAAGTAATTATGTTTCTTACAATATTGTTGTAAATGGTAATGGGGTATTTTGCGAAGTCGTTAACCATATAGAACATATAGGTGATGTTGCCACTACGCTTTGTCCAAAAGGCTATTGCGGCGGTTGCGGTTTTTATGCCCGTGTAAATCAGCGTTGCAAACGGAATTACAATTATGATAAGCAAAACCTTTAAAAAGCTCCACTCAATATTTACCGACGGCAGGGTTATGCAGATTAGGGCGACCCCCATAATCATCTCGCCCAGCGCGTCAATCTGGAGTTTTTCAACCATAACGTGAAACAGGGTGTTAATGGGACGAGTCAGGTACTTGTCAAAGTCGCCCTTCCTCACCGTGAAGTGACCGATTGACCACAGGTTGTCAAACAGCAGGTGGTCAATGCCCTTTGGGATAAGCGAAAAGCCGTAGATAAACACAATTTGCTCCAGTGTCCAGCCCATTAAGCTCGGAATTTGGCTGAATATTATCCATATAAACATCAGGTTGAAGAACTGCCCCAGCAAAAAGCCTATTATGCCGACGATAAAATCACCCTTGTATTCCATCATTCTTTTCAGCTCCTGCGTCACAAAAATCCTGTGCATACGAAGAGCTTTTTTTATTTGTTTCATATTCAGCCTCCCTGTATTGAAAGATGCTTGATTGATATTTTCCAGAGAAACTTTGACAATCCCCAGAAGAACAACACCCAGAACAGCTGTAAGACCATATAATAGAGCAGGGACAAACCGCTATACATTCCCATATAAATCATTACGGGAGTATAGTTCAAAGAGGCGAACGGTAAAAACAAAAATATTTTTTCAAGCATATCTGGCAAAAACGAGAACGGAATTGTTGCTCCCGACAAAAAACCGACAATGCAGTTTTTCATCATATTTGCGCCCCACAGATATTTGATTATAAAGGCGATGAATCCGAAACATATATTGAAAAAGAAGTTGACAAGGTAGGCGAATACACAGCTTATAATATAGAGTAAAAATCTTAAAATATTAAACTGCACTGCTCCTGTCAACACAAAGCGCACAATTTCAATTCCGAAGATCATAGGAATAATCAGCACACCTATTTCAAGGATTTTATTGCCCAACTCCTGAAACAAAAAGGTTGAATTGTAGCTTATGGGTTTTATCATACGCATAGCGATTGAGCCGTCTCGTATTTCTTCTCCAACATCATAGGTTCCGCCGCTGCCTATAAGTTTGCCCGTTAAAAACATTAAAAAGATGTATACCACCATATGCGGCAATGTAAATCCGTTCATTTTGTTTTCGCCACTTGACATAAATACAGCTTTCCAGATAAAAAACGAAACAAAGCTACCCAGTACATCGCCGAGTATGTAAAAAATCCAGTTTGTGCGGTAAGTTGTGGTTTCCTGCATACCGGCATTAACAAAGGGCAGATAAATACGAAGCTTGCGTTTCATATTACACCCCCTGCTTATACAGCCTACGGATAATTTCCTCAATGTCCGCGTCTTTTACGCTGATGTCCTTTACATTCACCCTGTTGAGTGTATATGAAAGCATATCCGAAACCGGAGCTTTCGTGCTGTTAAACCGTACCCTAAATGTATTTCCCTCGCGCTCAACGCTTAAATCATTCTCATTGAAGCCAAAGTGTTCACTGTAATTAAGCCTGCTTTCAGCGTTTTTACTGTCCGTATCGAAGTGTAATTCTCTAATCTGTCCGTATTTGCTCTTTAATTCGGAAATTGAACCGTCAAACACATTTCTGCCCTTGTCAATCATCACAATTCTGTTTGCCAGCAGTTCAATGTCGGAAAGGTCATGTGTGGTAAGAATAACCGTGGTTTTTTCCTGTATGTTTATGTACTCAATCGCCCTGCGAATGTTGTCTTTAACCACAACATCTAAACCGATTGTAGGCTCGTCAAGAAACAGAACCTTTGGACTGTGAAGTAGCGAAGCAGCTATGTCCGCCCTCATTCTTTGACCAAGTGACAGCGTTCGTACAGGACTTGTGATAAAGCTTTCAAGGTCAAGCACTTCGTTTAAAAATGCCATTCTCTCTTTGTACTTTTCATCGGGCACCTCATAAATTTCCTTGAGCACTCCGTAGGTTTCTCTGAGCGGCAAATCCCACCAAAGCTGTGTGCGCTGACCAAACACAACGCCTATTTCCTTGACATAGCTTTTGCGGTTTTCCGTAGGATTTTTGCCGTTAATTATACACTTGCCAGAGGTGGGAGTGAGAATTCCCGTCAGCATTTTGATTACTGTGCTCTTGCCGGCACCATTAGGACCGATAAAGCCGAGAATTTCACCCTCAGACACTTCAAAGTTAATATCGTCAACCGCGATAACCTTTTCGGTTTTAGGATGAAACAGCGATTTAAAACTGCCTAGCAGTCCAGGGTCTTTAATTGTTTTTTTAAATTCTTTTCTTAGTTTATCTGCTGTAATCATTTGAATTTTATATCCCCTTATTGACTTCTAATTGTTTTATATAACAGTGAATGTCTAGTTTTCCCGGTTTTCCCCAAGTTTTACACGATACTCCTAATTTACTACCATTTATATCATTTTCTAAAACACATCTTGATAAAGTGTATGTATCGTCATCTATCTTGACGGACAACACTTTGTTTTTATACTCTACTAACAAAACATGTTTATACAATACTTCTTTATTATAGGATAAATTGTTTTTTCCTATTTCATCTAACACTAACAAATCAGAATTATCTATTGCTGCAAAATACATTTTATTTTGTATTTCCCAATATATACCTATTTGAAATTTTTCTACTGTATATTTCTTATCAATGTTGATATCAACATTAAGTATAAAATCGTTAATTTCACCCTGATACAGGAGGCATTTAGGGGCAGAATCTTCAATCCACATATTATAATTTTTATTTTTTTGAAAATTAAAGTATATATTTTTATTCTCAATTTTAATTATATGATCATTATCATTTTCGATGGTATATGTGTTATCTTTGTTAGAAACAGGCAATAAAAAATCTGTATTTGCCAAAATATATTTTATTGAATTAAGCTCTATAAGTATTAGTTTTTCATAATTATTTATTGCCTCTCTATCTTCTTCCAAAACGCCATTAACAGATTTACTGCGGAAATAGTTTAATATGTTTCTATTTACTATTTTTTTCCATATATTTATATATTCAGCTAATCTTATATTTTCTTTAAAGCTACAGTCATTAATAATACAACATACCAAATCAGAATATTCATTAAAGAGAACCTCCATATACTTTGGAACATTTAATAGATTATTATTATTTCTGATTTGTTTTGTTTCCAACTCACATATAATTTTATTATCAAAGTTATTTATTACTTCAATTAATAAATCTGTTAAATTTGAAATAATCACCAATAAATTTTTTCTATCATAATTTTTTAACTTATTTATATTGATTATTTTACAAAATTTGTTTTTTATTGAAACATCATGAACCAAATTATATGTTAACTTAAAATGGCCATACATTTGGTCTAACCCACCCAGATGTACATTATCATAAATAAACAAAAGTTGCTTTTCAGTGTTATATCCCTCAATCAAAAACAAATGAGGCCAACTAGAATGCATAAAATAATCAGAATAATATAAATATTTTAAATCCCCCTCTAATAAAACTATCTCGTTCATGTCTATTTTATTTATAATTTTGTTAATTAAACTGCAAAATTCACAAGACTCATGTGATATTTTTATTCCTAAAATATTTGATAAATTTATATTTCTAAAATTAGCATTTGGCATTACATAAACATCTCTTATTTTATTGAGAATCAAGTAAATTTTCCCATAGTTTTCATGATAAAATTCAAGTGAGTTTGCAATTTGCCTTTCATAGCAATTAACTTTATCTAACGAATAGCAACTAAAACAATCCTCTATTTTACTCAGCTTATTCTTCATAACTATTTCCTTCTATATATCTTTTAAGTTTATGCAAACCTTCACATAAATCAACTTTATATTCCCAAAGCAATAGTGCCTTTGCTTTCTCATTACTAAGAACTGAGCGCTTAACGTCACCCAGTCTTGGCCCTTTTATATTAATCGGGACTTGTTTATTAAAAACATCACAAATGGTATTATATATTGACAATATAGATTCCTCTTTACCTGATGAAATGTTCACAACATCATTAATTCTATGGCTTAAAGCTAAAACATTGGCATTGACGACATCATCAATATAAACATAATCTCTAGTACATCCATTTGGCATATCATCATATGTCATCAATACTGATTCCCTATTATTTAATATGTTATTAACAAAGATTGGTATTACACCGCATTCGCCATCAGCAATTTGTCGCGGTCCGTAAACATTACTATATCTCAAAATAGTATATTTATAATCTAATAGCTTAGAGTATAATTCTATGTATTTCTCTCCAGTATATTTGTTAATTGCGTACGGAGATTCTTGTGATGGCATGTCAGATTCCAAAGACTTTTCCTCACCAATAATTTCTTTAGATAATGCTCCACCAGACGATATATAAATAAAGTGTTCAATAGGATACTCTTTTACCACCTCTAGTAATGTTAGCAAACCATTTAAGTTAGTTTGTAAGTCGTTTAAAGGGTTTTCAACAGAAAATGGAACCGATTTTTGTGCAGCATGGTGATTAATTATTTGTGGTTTATGCTCCTTAAAAATACATTTTAAAGCATTCTTATTATTTATATCAATTTTATAAAAATACAAATTATTATCATCAATAATATGTTCAATGTTCTTTTTTTGTCCTGATGACAAGTCATCTATAATTATCACTTTAAAACCTAAAGACAAATATGCCTTAGCAATATGTGAACCTATAAATCCAGCTCCACCAGTCAACAATATACAATTAGTCATTTTCATTCTCCTTTTTACATTTGTAAACTATCCAAAACATTACTGGTTCAAATTCGTTAACTATCTTTATATTCTTATAGTTATTGTTATTAACTACACAATCACTACATATAGTATAATGGTAGTTATCTTTAACAAACACCTCATATGCTCTAGATTTACTTGAAACAAATTTTACTTTTTCCTTATTTCTTATTTCTGATACAAAAAATTGATATGTTGCTGATTGCAACACAGCTCCGGGTTTGTCGAATTCTAAGTTTTCTAATAAAACCATTTTTTGTGTATACTTACTAAAAAAATCAATTATTTTTAATTGTTGATAAAATCTAAAATGATAATCAACCCATGAACTCATAAATTTTTTAGCTTTGTTACAATATCCCAAAGGCATAACAATGTAATCATCTATGCTAAGTTTTTCAAACAACAATTCGAAAGACTCATACAGAATTATCTCATATGATTCGGTGCTATTTTTTAGCCACTCTAAAGTAGCACTATAACTATCCGATGTAACTGGTCCCAATGTTTTAACAATCAAATTTATCATCCTCTCAAAAGGTTACACAATCTCTATTATCATTTCCAGTATTTTCAATCATTACAAAATCTATAATGTTATTATAGTCAATATCTTTTAAATAAAATAATCCTTTCTCTTTGACAATTAAGAAAAAGTTTTTTATAGAAGACAAAAAATTAATCTCATCATATGTATCGGATAAATAAATCAATTTGTACAATTCTCGGTAAATAAAAATTAAATTTTCATCTATAACCTTAGTTGTTAGTATCTTATTTTCTAAATAAGATGAAATATTCACATTAAACAGTTTGTTGTCTAATCTCAATTTTTCAAGATATTCATCTAATTCTAATACGTTAATATATGCGTTATTTCTTACTAAGCAATTTCTATATATCAACATACGTATCAAATTTAAATATGCCTTTGTCAAATATATTGTATTTTGAGTCAACATAAATTTCGAAAAATAATACAAAGTTGCTTGTAGTTGATATATCCATCGTTTTTCATCAAGAGTTTCATTTTTCAAATCTTCGTATTTAAATGGAAGCTTTTTTAAAATTGGAGCCTCAAAGTCAATGCTCAAATAATAATTACATAGTGAGCTATTGATGAAGTTTTCATAAAAACAATAACAAAAGCTAAAATCTGGATTATCTTTTAAATAATTTACTAATATATGCTTCGCTCTTCTTAAATCGTTTTTATCATAATACACAATCACAATATCAATATCAGAGCAACCATTAACATTATGGGTCCTCAGTTCTCCTGTAGAATAAGATCCTGTAAGATATACATCAACACAAATGTTTTCATTTAGTAAAATATCTCGTATTTTATTACAAATAATATCTTTCTTTTTCAAAGAATTCATATGTTTTTTACACCTTCTAAAATAAATTCATCTTCATAATAATATGAGGATAATTGAGTTATATCTCTATACTCAATATTTAACACATCTATCAAATCTTCTATTGTTTCACCACTACACTTAATTTTATATGCATTAGTACATTCATAATCATGCACATCAAGTGTTACTATATTTCCCAACTGATTGTAAAATCCAAAGCTTCTATTCTGACATAAAACAAAAGGACAAGAATTATCAACTACAAGTTCTTCTTCTAATACATCAAATACTAAATTTAGATTCATCTGTTTATTTAAAACTTTTATGTTGTTTTTCTTTATGTTAAAGTAAGAATATTCTTTGTTAAACCCTAAATAATGACCTCTAATTATTGAATATTCATTATCCACGAATACTTTTAAAGGATAATAATAAAATTGATTATTTATTATAATTTTATACTTGAATAAAAACTCTATATAGTTTATATTGTCCACTTCATTCAAAGATGAATTAACCTTCGAAAGAGTAATTAAAATTTCGTTTGCATTTTTGTACCCAATATTAGGTACGTTTATATTTATTCCCTTGTTCAATTGCAATTTCATATTATAATTTTTAGATTTAAAATGCCACGGTGTATTAATCTCCACCTCCGTTTTCCTCCTTTTTTAGTTCATTCTCAATTTGAGAAACAAAAAATATGATATTATTTATTTTGTTAAAATCTAAATCAATATCATTTATCATTACATCAAAAATATTTTCAGCCTCTACTATTAGTGTCAACAGTTCCATTGAGTCTAATCCAAATTCTTGTGTAAAGGTAGAATCATCTTTGACATTTTCAATATCAACATTCTCATCTTTCATATTATTAATAATATCTACTATTCTATTTAAAATTTCATTGCTCATAATTTTCAACTCATTTCTAAATTTTACATATAAACAACTGTTCCTTTAATAAACTCTTTTCATGATTAAAAGGATAGTTATAAACAAAACTAATATTAAATTGACCAAAATTCTCAATAAGTTTATCTGCTACTTTTCTAAACAATATTTCAAAATTCAAACTATCGTTACAATTCTTTATATAAACCGTAAGATGAAAATCTTCATCTTGAACAATTTTAATTTTATCGTATTTTATTCCCTTATTAAAATTTAATACTCTTAAAACTTTCCGGAACACCTGACTACCAAAATAATTTGTATTTTTCAACATTTCATCTTTTCTACCGCCTGCCAGTGTGATAGTTGGAGTACATAAGCCACACTCGCACACATCTGTACTTATACTTGCATAATCACCTAAATAATATCTAATAATTGGAGTAGTTTTATTTACTAAACTAGTAATAACTACCTCTCCTATTTGATTTTCTTTATTGATAAAATTCCCGTCTTGGTCAACTAGTTCAACGATCACATCGTCATTTATATGTAGTTTGCCACATCTACACTCATATGCAATGTTCCAAACTTCTCTACATCCGTACTGATTTACTATTTTTGAGTTAAATATATGTTCTATATTCTCTTTTTCATGTAAACTCAGTGGAGCTGATGTAACTTCAATAAATTTTACTCCTACGTTTTTGACATCTTCGAAGTATCCATTATCACTTACTGCACTAATAAATCTTCTCAATGTATTTGCTGTAACAAACATCCATTTAGGTTTCTTAACAATAAAGTACTCCACAATTTCTTTCATATTGTAATTTTCATCATAAAAATTAATATATTTAAGTTTCTCGTCTACCTCATGTGCTAATAAAAAGCCATTTTTAATATTAGCTTCGCTAAAATGACTTTTTCGCTTATGCAACAATTGATTTGCTGCAATGAATCTCTCATTATGCGATTTTACTATCGGAAATGGTATACCCGTTGTGCCTGATGTCATCTCAACTACAAATCCATTTACTAAAAATCTATCATGATTTTTAGTAAGTTTTGAAATATTAGAAACATCTTTAAGTATATTTTCGTCTTGAGCTAGTTTTATAAATGAATTATCTAAATAGCAATTAAAATGCCTAAGTATATCTTTCTTAGTAGTTATCTTTATTGTAGAGAAAAACTTGCTAATATCTTCGGCTTTTTTATAATTCAAATCTGAGAGACTTTTATTCCAATAATGGTTATTGTGATATAAGTAATCAAATAACCTATTTAACTTGTTTGCTTGTAAACTACTAATCATTTACTACACTTCCTTATAAATCTATGTAAACGCTTATTATTCTATCGAAAGTTTCCAAAAACATATTGATGTTACTAAGAGAACACATTAAGTTTAATCTTATAAAACCTTTTCCGATATCACCGTACATACTACCATACGAAATATCTATTGCATTATTTATCAATAATTTGCGTAAATCGCTTTCTGGTATTGATAGTTCGTTTAAATCTATCCACAACCAATAAGCAACATAAGAATCAACTATCTTTATGCGTGGATGTTTGATTTTCATAAATTCCATTACGATATTTTTATTAATCAAAGAATTACTTATTACACTATTCAGCCAGTTTTCACCTAATTTGTATACCGATTCAGAGATCGCTAAACTTAAACAATTGGCTCTTTCTGACATATTTTTATTTTTTTGGTTAACAAATTTTTTTCTAACATTATAATTCTTTATCATAAAATTAGAAATTTTTAGACCAGATATATTGAATGTTTTACATGGAGAGGTTGCGATAATCGATAGACATTTATTATCAGAAACATTCATAAATGATTGAAACTCACTTTTAGGTACTACAAAATCTTCAAACACTTCATCGGAAACAACTAATACGGAATATCTAGAACATATTTTTTGAATTGCCTCTAATTCCTTTTTTTCAAACAGTTTCCCAGTAGGATTATGAGGATTATTTAGAATAAAAACTTTAACCTTTTCTTTCAGAATTAACTTCTCAAATTGATTAATATCCAACTCATAGTTATTGCTATTATAAATAAGATTGCAAGTAACCAATTTTCTTTCATTAGTTTTAATAGCATCTATATAAGAGTGATAGCAAGGAGTTAAAACTAAAACTGCATCATCTTTCTTTGTGAAAGCTTGAAGTGCTATTTTTATACCAGTTATCACTCCATCCACAACTGTAATCCAATCTTTATTTATTTTAATCCCATGAAACTTATTTATCCAATTTATAAAGCTTTGATAGTATCCTTCACCAACATATTCGTAGCCAAAAACGCCAAAATCAATTCTTTTTTTTATATCTTGAATAATAAGATCTGATAACGCAATATCCATATCAGCAACACTAAAAGAGTATTCTATATTCTCGTTTAAATCCCATTTGTATGAGTTTGTTCCTCTTCGATTATTAACAAAACGTAACAAATTTATGTTATTTTTATGTTTCAATTTAAACCTCTTTAACTACAATTGAATAATCAAGTTCCTCATTATCTTTGCATACTTTTTTATCATAAAAATCGCTCACACATTCAAAAAGATAGGAATTTTCTAAAAAAATTTTAGAATAATCAATATCTTTTTTCATATATTTTAATTTAAATCTAACATCATCAAATTTATTTTTTTTAACATGTGGAATTATACTTTTACAAATCAGTGACATCCAGCCATCTGTTTCTAATATTTTCCACACAAATTCATTATTACAGCAAAACTCATTATTGATTATGCCATATAATTCAGAAAGTTGCCAAAGCATAGAAGCTCCCCAAAAATTATAGATTAACTTAAATTTTGTTGGTTCCCCTTCCTCTTCAAATTCATAGATACACCGAGAGAATAAATTCAAAAAAGACTTTATATTCTTAGAGTATTCTGAATATACAAATAAAGATAACGAGCCGTTATTTGCTCCTTCTCGACTTCCAGTCAATGGAGATTCAATTGGCTTTCCTGAAATCGTTTTAATATATTTGTGCCATAATTTTATATAATCATAACTTAATGTTGAAAGTTCCATGCAATAAGGTGCATTTTTCTTAACATAGTCATTAATTATCGGATTATTCCATACTTCTTCGCTTGCTTTATCATCTGGAACACAGCAAAGAATGATATCAGTATTATCAATAATTTCATTTAGATTGCTACTACAAATATATTTTTCATGTTCTATATTCGTATTTTTAGACCAAACACTTATTTTAATACTCGATTTATGAGAAATATTGTTTATTATTCCTTTAGTGATCGTTCCGTATCCTACTATTAATATTTTATGTATCATAAAGGTTCCCCATTAACAATTTCTATTTTCCTCAAATCCAATTTACCATTTTGCGTAATAGGCCAGTCATATAAAACTTTATATTCACTAGGTAACATATAGTCTGGAACAATAGAAGATAAGTACCTTTTAAGCTCCATTTTGTCAACTTTAACATTATATATATACGCAATTAGCGAAATTCGTTCTCCCGAACACTTTGGCAAAACAACACAAGAAGTTCCTAAATAACTAGATATCACAGATGACACTTCTTCCAACTCAACTCTATTACCATTAATTTTTATTTGCCCATCTTTTCTTGAGACAATCACTATCTCATTTCTCTTTGTATATTTTGCTAAATCTCCTGTTTTATATCCGATGTTACATCCTTTTTCATCTTTTATAAAATTCCCTTCATCTCCGTCAAAGTAACCACTTCCAACTTGTAACCCATAAACTACTAATTCGCCGATCAAATCACACTCTGTAATCACATTCCCATTTTCATCATTCAAATACAACTCTGTGTTTCGTACTGGTGTTCCAATTGGCACGTTACCTTCTGTCTCGTTCGATATACTATTAATATAATTATACGATACATCAACACAGCACTCAGTTGGACCATAAACATTAATAACAACTGGCTCATAACCTATTTTATTTCTCAATCGAAGCAAGGTTTCCCACTTTAAATTCTCCCCGCCCACTATCAAATAAGGAATATGTGTGACATGTTTTGTTTTTTGTATAATCATAAGTTGTAAATGTGTAGGGGTACAATCGCACAACGATAGATTATATTCATTATGAAACTGGTGAATCTTTCTACCAAAATATTTTATATCATTGTCAGCAATAACTAATGTATGTCCGTAAAAAAGTGAACCAAAAATCTGTTTCACGGAAGCATCGAAATTAAATGAAGCTAGTACCCCTACATTAACTTTAGTATCAAATTTTCTATATACAATATCATAAAGCGATTGTAATAAATTATACACATTACTATAATTAATCTTAACACCTTTTGGTATCCCTGTTGTTCCAGAAGTAAAAATCATATACAGCAAATCATCATCCATTATTTCATCATCAAATGTTTTTGTACAAAACAACAAAGGTGACTTACTTAATGGTACATCTAACCCTATTTTTATATACTTGTATTTTATATTTGTGCTCTCAAGACAAAAGTCGCAGATAATAGCAACTGGCTTCACCCTATTACATATATTGAGAACTCTATTTAAAGGTGTGTCAATTTCAAATGGAATATAATAACAGTGCGATTTTATAACAGAAATAATGCTTACAATGAATGATAAATTTCTCTGCTTATAAATTACGATTGGAGCATTTTTTTTATTTCCTATTTTTTGTTTTATCTCCATCGCATAATAATCTGTAATTTTATCCAACTCACCATATGTAATACTTTCATGATTAAAAATCAAAGCATGGTTTTTAGGACATTTATTTGCATAATATTTTATTCTTTCTATGATAAAATTTTTCATATTTCTCCACATCTCGACAAAATTATATTTAAACTTATTATAACTAATGTATTAAAAAAAACTTATCCCATAGAGTAAATCGTATTATTTTGGGAATGAACAGTATAAATACCTCTATTCATCTTGACATATCAACTATTTATGATAAAATAAATATATAATTTATAGATTAAGAGGTATAAGTGATGGATAAATTGAATTGTGTTTATAAGCAATATCAAAATCAAAACAATCTAAAAACAAGAAGTAATATCCATAAAATGTACAGTACAAATAAGCAAGGGTTTATGAATTGGATTTTTGAAAGATATAAATTAGAAAATAATGCAAACGTATTAGAATTAGGGTGCGGGGATGGAGATATTTGGAAACACCATATTAATAATTATGACTTGAAATATGAATTAACTTTATCAGATATATCTCCAGGTATGCTTAAAAATTGTCAGGAAAATTTATTTAAAATTAATAATGTAAAATATAGAGTTATTGACATTCAAGATATACCATATGAAGATAATACTTTTGATATTATTATTGCAAACATGATGCTTTATCATGTTCCAAATCTTAATCTTGGATTAAAAGAAGTTAGCAGAGTATTAAAGCCTAATGGAACATTTTATTGTGCTACCTTTGGAGAAAAAACCATTGGTAGCTACATTAATAATTTATCCAGTATGCAAATATTAAATGAATCAACCTATAAATTCACCCTACAAAATGGAAGTATAATTTTATCTAATTTTTTTGATTCTATTGAAAAAGATGTATATTTAGATGCTCTGCACATTACAAAACCATCTGATTTAATCGATTATTTGAATTCATTTTCCGAATTTTCAAATTTGTCTCACGACGAATTAAGTAAGGTAACAAAGATATTAAATGACGAATTCAACAGAAACAATGGTTTAATAAATATTCCAAAAGAATATGGTATGTTTATTGCTAAAGGCAAATACGGGGGCTAATGCAAAGGGCTGTTTTTGGAGTGCCCCCTGTCAAGTAGACAGTCTCGGCGGATACGCATTTGTTGTAGTCTCAGGTCTTTGTTGCAAAGGCTAGTATTCATTGAAATTTAGCCTAAACAGCAAACTACTTTTGCCGCCCTTATCTCTATAGCGTTGTTGTGTTTCGAGCAGACTGGCATTTTTCAAATCTTTAATAGCTCTTCTGACTGTGGCAGGCGACAGCTTTATGTCGCCTGCTATTGTTTTTACAGAGGGCCAGCATTCACCGTTTTTGTTTGCTCGGTCATATAGGTAGGTATAAACAGCTACAGCTCTGTGTGGTAAGTCCATTTGATAGAGAAAAGTTAATCTACTCATTGTCCAGCACCTCCTGTGGTGGTCTTTCGGTTCTTATGACTACTTTTCTTTGCTTGTCTGCGTTCTGTTCAACGCTTGAATTTTCGGGTTCTTCTGTTGGCTCATCTTGCTGTTCAGAATTAAAAGAATCTTGGCTGTCGTTCTGCTCTGCATTAGGAGAGGTTTTTAAGTTTTTATTTTTCTTCTTTTTCTCACCGTTTGCTTCATCAAAATCCGAGTCAGTTACAGGACTGTATGCTTGAATTATGTTGTTGAACAACTCCGAGCGGTTGGCATAGTGAACTTCACGGTTGCCGTTTTCTTTGACCTCATACTTTTCCTCAAACTTAATACCCAATTTAAAAAACAGCTTTAGCTTAACTTTCATTGGATAAAAACCTGTTTTCATAACAACAAATGTGCCTTTCGGAAGCGACTTCAACTCATCTGGTGTCATCAATGGTCGTTCAATCATCTGCAATGATTGGGACGGATCGTTTTTGCTTCTACTTACAGAGCCTGACATAACAGTTCTTGAACCGAGTGCTTTTGATAGGACTTCCGCACTTGTGCTGTTTGGAGCAAAGCCGCCGAAAATGGTCAGCTGTGTGTTATCTATGATAACATCAGCACCCTCTTTGCCGTAATTTTTCTCAAGTTGTGCGAAGGATTGAATTATTGGCACTATCTGTAACCGCCTTGAACGGGAGGCTGAAAACATCATTTCTGCTGAATCAATCTTCGGCATGGTTCCAAATTCATCGCAGAAAAACACACAACGATTTTTCAGTACACCGCCGTTTTCATCTGCGACTGACAGTATTTCACGGTAAAGCTGTTGGATAATAAGCGAAACCATAAAGAATGTGTTAGGGTTTTCCTCAGGCATTACAATGAATATCGCACACTTTTCATTACAGAATTTTTCAGCGTCAATCTCCGTATCAAAACACAAAAGCTGTTCAAGCTCGGAGTCGAGAAAAGCATTCAGCCTTGACAAAGCTGTACTCATAACGCTTGACATACTCTGCTCGGCTGTGTTGAGAGCCGCCCCTGCAAACCATTTTGCCTTGTGGTCATCGGGAAGATAATCCATTAATAGCTGAAACTGATTTTTGCCTTTCTTGTTGGTCGGAGCAAGTAACTCCTGAATGATTTTGAATACCGAAACAATATGCCTTTCTTCGGATTCACAGAATTCTGAAACAAGCAGAATGGTCGCTGTTAAAAGTCCCTCTGCCGCATCATAAAAATATGCGTTTTGTCCGAATGATGCCGAGTCCATACTGGAAAGAATAATCGTCTTTGAAATGATTTTTGCATACTTTTCTGCTCTTGCTTTGTAAACAAGCTGTTTGGAATTTGCTTTGTATAAGTCCATATATTTATTTACGAGGTGGAGAAGATTGTTACCGTGGGATCGAGTTGGATTTCGTAAATCTATAACAGAAATTTCGTAATCATAATACTTTTCTGCGATTGTTCCGTAATGCCGAACAACATCGCCCTTAGTGTCGGTTACCATGAATGACATACCCGTAGCACAGGCATATTCAATGCAAGGATAAAGCCAATATGCAGTCTTGCCGACACCTGCCGCACCAATCATCAGAGCGTGGACATCTCCTGTATCAACCAATGCGGTTGTTCCTTTTCTGCTGTTCCTACAGCCAACAACTATTCCTTGTTCAGTTGGTCTGCTTTCAGGATTATTTCTCCACTCGTTAGGCTGAAAATCAATTTGCATATATGTTCTCTTAATTTCCTTTTTGGTCGCCCAACGAGCAGTTCCGTGCTGACCTTGTCCGACAGTTTTGTTTTTTATTTGGTTAAGAGAATAGTTATTACCAACTGTTGTAATAATCACAAACAAAGCCAACATTGAACCTGTTACAATTATCAAAGTTACAATACCTGATGGCATATTCGTTCATCTCCTTTTTCTGATAAAGTTAAATCCTCATTCCAGTCTTTATGAGTTGGAATGAGAATCTCATTTTGAATATTCAGTTTGTTCAGTTTGTCGGCTATGCGTTTGTTTGCTGTCTGTCCTGCCTCGTCATTGTCAAAGCAGAGAAACACATTTTTGATGTTTGGATTATCTTTAAGACATTGAAAAAGCACCCTATCCGAAACGGAGCAGGATGCCGCATAGCTGTGTTCTTGCCAGTTTTTCTTGTGCATTGAAATGTAAGAAAGCATATCAATGGGAGCTTCGAATAAAAATATCTTGTTGCTTGTACCGTGCCAATGAAAGCTGAACTCAGGCTGACTGCCGATAACATTTCCTTTATACGGATTACTCGTCACCGTTCCTCTCTTGTGTGCGTGGCGAGGCTTACCGCTTGAATCATAGCCGACAAATACCGCGTTGTGATAATAGGCAGATTCATAAATCATTTTCTTTCTGACAAACTCAAAAAGCACATCTTTATCAATTCCACGAGTCAACAGCAGATAAGAAAAAACTCTGCTCATCCTGTCATTCCTTGGTGGTAGTATAAATGGCTTTTGCTCTCGTTCTGTGGTCTGCAAATTTACTATTTGACCGCCACCGTTATTCAAAAGCATTTCCACCGCTTCGGCATAGTCCTTGTTATAAAATCTGCGGACAAAATCAACCGCATCACCGCCTTTCTGTTCGTACTGATGATACCAGAGATGCCCTCTGATTGTAACCTTTTGCGAGCCGTCAAGCCATTCGTATTCTGAACCTGATTTCCTGACTTTCTCGCCTTGATTGATTAAAAAATTAGCAAGGTCTGTTCGCCTTGCCTGTTCTCGCTGTTCTTTTGTAAAATGAATGTAGGTTGATATTTTAATCACTTCCTTGTATATATTTTTCTTTTCTGCTGTAATATCTTATAGTGGGTAGTTCTTCTCTTATCACTGTGACAGGAGGCACCTATCAACCTTTGGGTGCAGTTTCCCCTTGGCGGGAATTAAATATCTTTCTTGTTTAAAATAACATATTGTGCTATAATTTTATAAAAGCATTGAAAGGTTGTGAAGTGATGAATGGAATAGAAAACAAATTTGCTGAATTTTCTAATCGATTAGATAAAACTCTTGGTATCAAAATCTTTGCTCTTATATCATCAGTCCTGCCATTACTTTTTTATGTTTATTCTTTTATGTTTTCAATTAACTGCCAAAATTTGTACGGCATACCATCAAAATATTTTAGTATTACTATGCACGATATCATGCCATATGCTATCCTATTTTTCTTTATTGTTGTTGCCCTTATTTATAATTATTTCTTCTATAAAAACAATAATTTAGGAAACAATCTATCAAGTAAGATTTTTTATTTAAGTGGCGCAATAGTTCCTGGTCTTGTTTTCTCTATAATTGAATTCACGCTTTTTTATATATTTTCATTAAAATTCAATTGGATTGAAAATTTTCTAACTCCTCTTTTTGTAACAGTAATTTACATTGTAATGCTTATCGTCAGCACATTCTCGTTTGTGAAAATTCCAGATAGTATATCAGGACACCTGAAACTCAAAAAAAGAATAAAAAAATCAACTGTATTCTTTTCTGTTATTATATATGCATCTATAACAATAAGTTATATTTTTCTATTTTTCAATGCAACTCCAATTAGCAAATCATACGAAACGACTACAATAAACAATAATAAATATGTTATTTTATCCGAATATGAAAGCGATTATTTAGTTGTAAAATATGATGATACAAATGAAACCACCATATTTTTTACGAGTGAATATCAACTTGTAAATAAAGAAAATCTAAATATAAAACCTTTAAGTTTCTCAAATATTGAGTATAAATAAGATCTTTTTTCGAACTACTAATGTATCCCCAATCCCTGCTTTTTATCATTAATCTTCTGTTGTAATTTTCTATCCGTCCTTTGCACTTTCTGCTTTTCTTCAAAGCGAAGCCTACTTTGAATTATATTGCAGAGATAGCGCAGGAGATAAAGAGAAGAAACTGCAACGCTGTTTCGGTTGGTTTTAATTGAATATCTAGGATACAGAACGCCTCTGTCTGAATCAAAGACTGATTCGGCAGAGGTGTTTTCTTCGTATTCAAAGGAATTTGAAACAGATTCTTCGTCTGTATTTTCGTTTTCCTCAATCTCATCTTCAGTGAGATTTAGTTTCAACGCTTCCTTGATTACCGCATTCTTGATAGACTTGAATTCCTTGTTTCGGGCAAGCGGAATCCTATCGGGCATTTCATCCGTGTAGGTGCGGATTGTATTTTCCTTTTGCTCATACCAAAGGACATACAGCTTTTTGATTCTATCATCATTTGCAAGCTCATCAACAATTGAATCAACGATGGCTTTTACATCGGGTTTCAGATAACCGTAGACCTTTTTGCCTTTCGATTTTGAAAGTCTGTCGGCAAGTTCCAACAGATTATGCTGAATTGACGCACTGATATATATTTCAGAGTTTATTTTTGAAACCAAATCCTCTACCATGTCACGAGCCTCGACTCGGAGTTTATCCATGTGTTCGGTTTGTTTCTGATAGATACTTATCAAGTCCTGACGGAAGATTACCTTTGCAAGGTTTGACTTGATATTTTCAATGCCTTTTTCAGTCAGATACGCTTCGTTCAGCTTTGTTGAATATGCAATCATATGAATGTGCGGATGATGTCCCTCGTTATGAAACGCCGCATACCATCGGAAATTTTCGGGAGCGATTTTCATATTTTCCGCTATCATATTTCTTTGTGAGCGAATGAGATTCATCCAAGCTTTTGCATTGTTATAGCCCAGCCGTTCTGCATCCTCACGCTTCAAAGAAATTATATGAGTCCACACATTACTCTTGCTTTCTGCAACCTCTTTTTGCACATCAGATAAAACAATTGGCACACCGTAATCAGTAAATAAGCCGTGTGAAGATATTTTCTCAACCCTCGGTCGCTGTGCAATGTAGCTTACATATTTTTCTCGGTTGCCGAACAACTCTGCATGGGTTTCGGCAATCCGCAAAATCAATTCATCTGCATTACCTCTGTTCGGCTTATCAAGATAATCCTGATACTCATACAAATCATTTGAATCGGGATAATCAGAAAGCAATTTCTTCATAATCTGTTTTTGTCTTTCGGTCGCTTCCATGAACTTTTGTGTACTGTCAGCCTTTTCAACTCCTTCACGAGTCGCAATGTATGAAACATAATTGCCGATATGAGTTTTAGAATTCGGTTTGATATAGGGTGATTTCATAATAATTCTCGGCATAGCTTACCCTTTCTGGAATCTAACCGCATCATCAAATTTATATTTACCGCTGTTGCGTTTGACCTCATCAACACATATTTTTCTTAAATCTCTCAGCTGATCTTCGGTAATATCATTGGTCGCCGCAACAACATGCATCAGCATTGCAAGTTCCACACCTTGCTTGAAGAGAACTCTTGCGAGCCTGTCCTCAGTATCAAAGATTTTTGAACTGATGACAGATTCCAAAGCAGGAGTAAGCACCTTGCTCACATTCTTTGAATTAAGCCACGCAATGTAAAATTCTATTGCATTGGAAATAAATTCGCTTCGTGATGTTGCGTTGGTTCTTGAGATTGCATTGTCGCAGGATTTGAGTAAATCCTGATTGATATACAGTCCTATTCTCTTTGAATCGTTGTCCATTTTTCACCTTTCCTTTCAGTAACACTTCTGGTATTCAGATAAAATCTCTTAAAATCGACAAAATTGGGCAGTTTGGAATACAATCGGTAACACAATCCGAAAAAAGTAACACCTTTGAAAATCTCCGAACGGCGTTGCCGGTCGGTGTGTTTCGGCGACCGTTGCTCTGCAATGGAATACGCCTTTATCCTGCTTAAAATTCCACCCTTGAAAAACTGCCCGAATTGCCGTAACTCTGATTTTTCACACCTTGCCACAAATCGCCCTGTTCCGATTTTTCTTTGAATTCGTATACTTTCCCGACTTCTTCTTTAAAAGCCGACACAGGGCGAATGTGGCGAGAACACCACCGCTATTCTGCTTTTATTGACTTACCGTTTATCACTTCAAAATTGCACTCTGTATATGACAGTCCGTACTCATTGACTTCACGGTTCAGAATATCGAACATTGACTGCTCAATACTGCGAGGGGATAACTTGATTTCATCACTCAAAGTGTCATAGCAAATCCATTCTTCACTCTCGGGTTTGTCCTTTACAAGAATATCAAATCCGAGGAGCATTTTATCGGGTGTGGGAAATACAACGGCATTGATTTTTACACAGCTGACTGTAAGTGAAGCAAAGAGAGTGTCGTGCTTGTCCTTTGGATTTTCTGAAAGTAATTTCTTAACTTCGTTTACGGACAAATACATTTTGAAAATATATTTATTACCGAGTTGCTTTTTCAATTTCTTTCTCTCATTCATAAACTCATACCGCCAATCTCATTTGTAAAATCTTCAACCTCATCTTCATCGGGTGAATCAAACAGATTATTCTGTTCAAGGTTTTCGTAGAACTTTTCTGCGCTGTCATTCACGGCTTCGTTTAAAACTTTCATATCAAAACCGCAGTCCTTGTAACCCTGTGACACTGTATCGTAGTAGCTTGCACTGGGCAATCCGAAATTCTGATTAAGATTCATAATGTAAACCATTGCAGTAAGTTCCAAACCGTTATTCAATTTCACAGGCAAATCCTGCTTGAAGTAGTGAGAGGGATAGCCCTCGTAGCGGTCAAGCAGTTTTTCATCTCTCGGCTGAAGCTCCCACAGTGCAACGGGAACGGACTTACCGACGCAAGGTGCGATTGTCGCATAGGAACAGTGAGGCATACCTTTGAACTGCAATTCGTAATTTTCGACCACTCCAATGTCTAAAAGCTTTGCTGTGGGGCAACGGTATTTCATCTGTTTAAGATTGAGGTTACTGCCATAAGCAATGTATAATTTCTTTTTCATTTTAAAACCCTTTCTACATACTCATAACAAAACCCGAATCCTCATTCTGCTCAGTTGCAGTTTCCGATTCGGGTTCGTTGATATTTATATTTTCGTTTGTATTTTGAACTGTATCGTTCAATTGTGAGGCTCGTTTTTGAGCAAGCCTTTCCTTTTGTTTTTCAGCCTGTAAAGGATCCTTCCACGCAATGTTGCCATCAAGATTTTTCAGCAGATGATGACGAGCCGTCTTGAACTCGTCACCTATCAAACCTAATCTCAAAAGCCAAGTTCTGAAAGTATATTTTTCATTATCCGATACAGTTTTAGCGTGTCTTGCAGACTTCTGTATCAATGCCTGATGACTGATTGCAAGGCACAGCTGAATCGCTGACTTTACTTCTCCTGCGTGTAAAGTGGAATTGAATAGACGAAATTCAATCGTACCCTTGTAGAACACGCTGTGAAGATTCAGTGCGTGGTAGCGAGTATCATCATAATGTCTGTAACTGTAATCCTCGCCGTCATACCACATTGATTTTATCTGCTCCATTGACATCGGAGGACGGTTATTGATTTCATCAAGAAAGCGAGTGTCCATCTTCTGACAGTAATGTTCTCTTGACACATTCACTTTCAAAGCCTTGTAGAGCAAGTCCTCTTTCGCCGCCATAATGTTTACGATATTGCGAAGCGTTTTAGGGGTATGCGGAGCAGCATTAATATGGCAATGCAAACCACAGCTTGAGTTGACTCTCGCTCCTGCACCACGAAGCTTTCTGACAAGCTCCTGTATAGTTTCTATATCATCATAGTTACAAATAGGAGTGACAAACTCTACCGAGTAAAGAGAACTTGCGTTCTGTCCCGAACGGTTTTCACATCTAACGCTTGCGTCACGCATAATCTTCCACATCCTGCCATCATTATCACGAACAGAATACGCATCGTAGCAACCGCCGACATGAGTTGCGTCTGTATGAAAATAACCGGCAATCACTTTCGCCGCAGTACTGCGAGTGATGCCGGTCATTTCTATTTCTATGCCAAAATTTTGCGACCTCAAGTCTTTTCCTCACTTTCAATCTTTGGTTTTTTAGGCTTTGGTGGTTTCACCTGTGAACCTTTCATATCAATAAACTCTCTGACATTTGCAGGAACATATTTAGCGTACAGAGAGTCCACAGATTTTTCAAGTTCTTCCTTGAAATCCAAATCACGCTGTGACATATACAGCCTGATTGCATTCAGCTTTTCGTCATCGTACATTATGCTCACGCTTGTTTTCTTCATTAAAATCACCTCGTCATTTCTTCTTTTGATTTACATATTTTATATTCGGTATCTTCAGCCACTTTGTCCACCCTCGACCGTTAAGCTCTGTTTTGACAACTCCGTAGGCTGTGCCTTGTGCTTCAATAACTTCACCGTTGCCGATATACACTCCGATGTGTCCGTCCATCCAGACAGCAAGTCCGGGTGTGTCGGGCATAGTTGAAATCGGTCCGCTCTCGCTTACATTGCTCCAGATAGAATTTGCTCCGCAGTCTGTAAAACCGTTTGAGCCTGCGACAATTTCTCCGCTGTCAGCGTTGTACCAAGCATAGGATTTTATCAAGCCTATGCAATCGCATACTCTCTTGCCGAGCCATTTTTCACCGACCTTTCTCATCTCACCGCCTGCCTCGTTATTTCCGGGAAACAACGACGCCTGTTGGTTGAGATATTGTTTTGTGCAGACCTGACCGTAACCGCCGTACACATAACCCCAGCCGTTTTTGTATGCGTTCTCGCACCACTTGACAAGGTCGAGATTGTTTTTCGTGGTCTTGTCAGTAAAGCCTGCGGTGCTGATTTCAGCGCCCTTGATTGACTGCATCATCTTCTGAAACTCGTCATATTCAATCTCTGTTCCGAATTTCTGATTTACTGAATTTATTAAATCTTCATCAGACTGATTCTTTTTGAAACAGGAAACGAAGTTTTTTACAAAGTCCTTGTCCTCTGATTTATCGGACAGGGAAAACAGATAGATAACCTCTGCCTGTGTGTTGCAGTCGGACAGCTTTTTGCTTTTCAGTTGATTTTCAACCTCCGTCATCGTATCGTTGATAAGCTGTAGATTTTCCAGCTGCTCGGCTGAAATATTTTCTTGTATGGACTGATAGAGCTTGTCTGTGTCAATATCCATACTGCCGTTAAAAATGGAAACAACAGCAATAATCGGCATAACCACAATTATGATTATGCCGAGAACGATACCGCCTATTGTTTTTATTACCTTTTTATCCGTGAGCAGAGCAACTGCTATTTTCTTCAGTGCCGCACCTATGGTAGCACTCATTAATCATCACCTCCGAAAATAAAAATCCGATTGACTTTCATTTAAGAAAACCAATCGGATTTTATTCTTTGATTATGTGACAAAACGGAAAGACAAACCGATTTTTAACATTCTCCATTCCATTCTGCCATAAATTCACTTAAATAAGATTTCATATAACGATCTCTATGTTCAGCGATTGTTTTTGCAGTTTGAGTGTTCATCATATCTTTCAATAAAAAAAGTTTTTCATAAAAATGGTTAACTGTTGTTGATATATGCTTAGAATACTCTTCTTTATTCATATCTTTTTTGGGTTCTATATCTGGAAGATAAAATTCTCTATTATGACTACCACCATAAGCAAATGCTCGTGCAATGCCGATTGCACCAATAGCATCTAATCGATCAGCATCCTGAACACATTTTCCTTCTATCGAAGAAGGAACAATTGTATCTTTACCTGCAAACGATACTTCATCAATAATTGTACAAATTCTATTTATTATAATCTCATCAACTTTATGGGATTCTAAAAATTTAATAGTTTTATCTTTATGTTCATACGTTAAAGGAGATAGTTTTTTATCGTCAACATCATGTAGTAAAGAAGCTAATTGCACAATTAATATATCTGCCTTTTCTTTGCAGGCAATATTAGTTGCCGTTTTATAAACTCTCAAAGTATGAAAGACATCATGTCCGCTATAATCATTTTCAAATATCTTTTTAACATAATCAATAGCATCATCAATAATTGACATAATAATCACCGTTATTTTAAATTTATTAATATGTTGTTTTACAATTATCATATCACCATTAACGAGCTTTGTCTATAAACAATTTTATCTTCCGCCTGCACTGCCGAAAATTTCTGCTTTGTATTCAGGAGCCTGAACGAGAAGCAAATAGCGTTCATTACCGCACCTATACAGACATGTGCCACGCTCACCGAATTTTATTAAATCGTATTCGTTCGGTTCAACCATCAGTGCATCCTGAAAATCTTTAGGATTGATATTACCGGGGAAGAATAAGAAGTGATGAGTCGGGATTGAGAACAAGGGTTTTGTGTATTCCTTAACGCTCGGAATCAGAAAATCCTCAATATTCTGACTGGCTAAAATCACGGCTGAGTCCTTCTTACGAACACGCTTCATTGCGTTGCGTATATACTCAATTGCTGTGAGATTTGAAAGGAACAAATATAGCTCGTCTATTGATGCAACGGTGTTGCCCTCACCTAATAACTTGTTGGACATATAGGAAAGAATGTTGAACAGCATTGCATCTGCGTAATATCATTATTATAAGAAAATATTTCTTTTACAACCGAGGGGAAATTTCGCCCCTCGGAATCTTGATTTATGCAGTTTTAATGTCTTTATGCTGGATATTAAGCTGTTCCTTGCGCTCAACGGTGAAGTAAATCACAATATCATTTCCGCATTCTGTTGAATGCCATTTTGCCTTTTCGTGTACCTCAATCCTGCTGATAAATGCTCTTAAAATTTCAGGCGTCAGTTCCTGAATGTCAATGTACTTCTTTGCATTTTCAATAAAGTCCTGAATCAGCTGCTCTCGCTTTTCATTCTCATCAAGAAAGGCGTTCATCTCATTGAGCTTAGTTTTCAGTTCTAACTGCTCGGTTTCATATCCTGCTGACAATGATTCGTAGCGTTCAACAGAAATTCGTCCGAGCACTCGATCTTCGTACAGACAACGGATAATACTTTCAAGCTCTGCTATTCTTTGCTCTGCCGCTTCTTTTTCTCTCAGATAAGTTTTCATTTCACGCTCGGCTTCGGCTCTTGCATTACGGCTTGCTATTTCATAAAATTCTTCGGGATTCTCACGTACATATGCGGTTACCTCTCTCAGCTTTTGAAGTATCACAGCGTGTAAATCCTGTTCGCTGATTCTGTGTGCCGTACAGTGATTATTGCCGTATCGCTGATAGGTTTTGCAAAGGTAGTTGTTTTCTTTAGGGTACTTAAGCACTCGGCGAAGATACATTCTGCTTTTGCAATCAGCACAATAAACTAACCCGGCAAACACATCTGTCTTGCCTGATTTGTTCGGTTTTCTTCTTCCTGCAAACCACTTCTGCACCATTTCAAAGGTTGATTTATCAACGATAGGCTCGTGGGTATTTTCAAACACCAGCCAATCCTTGCGGTCGTTGTGAATTTGCTTTTTCAGCTTATTTGATTTGGTGGTGGTTTTGTAGTTCGCCGTTGTGCCGATATATACCTCGTTTACAAGCATTCCTCTGAGTGTAACATCACTCCACAGATAGGGATTATTCAGCTTCAAGCCATTTTCTTTTCTGCCGTATTTGTAGTAGGCATATGCGCTTGGCGACATAATTTTATCTCTTTCAAGAGTCATTGCAATCGTACGGGTTCCCACTCCGTTGACATACATATCAAAGATTCGTTTTACCACGGGAGCAGTGTCGGGATCGGGTACTAACCTGTTATCTTCGGATTTCATATATCCGTAAGGAAGCTTAGAGCCTATCCTTTCACCACGCTCTGCCTTTGCTCTTTGGACTGCCCTGATTTTTTTGGATGTGTCAGCAGCAAAGAAATCATTGAAGTAATTACGGATTCCGATAAATTCATTACAGCCTTTTTCGGAATCAACACCGTCATTTACGGCAATATATCTCACATCGTTCTGAGGGAATATAATTTCAATATATGTACCGGTTTTAAGGTAATCTCTGCCGAGTCGGGAAAGGTCTTTTGTGATAACAGTTCCAATTTCTCCTTTTTCCATATCGGCAATCATACGCTTGAAGTCAGGGCGTTCAAAGGATACTCCGCTGTAACCGTCATCAATATAGAACCGACAGTTGCCAAAGCCGTTATCGGCGGCATATTTTTCGAGCATACTTTTTTGATTTTTAATGCTGTTTGATTCACCCTCTAACTCGTCCTCCTGAGAAAGACGGCAGTAGAGTGCGGTAATCTTTTGTTGGTTTGATTTCATAATTTTTTCATCCTTTCCGAGCCGTTCAGGCTCTGTTGAATCAAACCGAATAGGATTGCAAGTCAACAATACTCCTACTCGGTTTGAATGTCCAGTAAAATATTTATCCCGTTTTTCGTTCAAGTAAATTTTTAATTTTTTCATCGGCACTTGGGTTGTCACCGTTCTCGGTTCCGATAGGAAATACCGATGTGACTAAAAATGTCTTTTTGCCGATTTTAACCTTATCGCTTTCGTACAGATGACGGCGGTTAAACGCAATATCGTTTCTTGTGATTGGTGTTATTCTATTTTCAGTTTCGTTCATGGCAATCCTTTCTTTACATCTTCATACCAAATCCGCCTTGTGGATTTTCTTGTATGTTCTTTCTCTCTTTACGAGGTTTTTTCATTGTAGTGCAGTCCTCTACAGGGTGGTTGCTGTCTAAAATATTTGTGAGATTTGCGACCAGATATGCAATATCATTTCCGTTATTGCTGTAATAGCTGTCGGTATCAAAGCCAGGAAAAACAGTATCCTCACATGATGATTCAGTTTCTCCTCCGCCTGACTGATACTGTATGAATATTTCTCGCTCGTGCTCCCAACCTGTTGTGAAGCATTCTTCGCCGCATTGTTTATCTGACTGACGTAATTGTTCGTCATATCCTGAAGCTCCTTCTTGAAGGTCTGCGCCATTGCATTGGAATTGTCGATAGACTTCTGCAAGGAATTCATCTGGCGGTTGAGGTATATCCGTATTTCCTCTTTCGTAGTCAGTTCTGAAATTTCGTCCAGTATTGATTTCAGCATATCTATCTGTGCTGTCTGAGTTGAAATTAATGCTTTCCAGTTCTGCTCCGTAACCGCTACGCAGGGTTCTGCTTTTGAGGCGATTTGCATTTGCTTTTTGGCTTGTTCCTTTAATTCCTGTGGTGATTTCTTCCCGTATTCTGAATTCATTTTCCATATTCTCCTTAAGATATTTTTCTTCGTGTAATTTATTATCCCTGCACTTCATTCCATTTGGTGTAGTGTAGGTAATGCTTTTTCTTTCTGCCGTCCATTTAACTTCATAGCCTTCGTTCTCCATCAGGCTTATGAAATGTTCCTTTGAGGTTGCATATTTCATAGCTTCATCAACAGCTATTGCAAGCTGTAACTTCCAGCTTTGACCTTTGTCTGCTGAACGATATTCTCTTGCCGACATCTGTTTTACTTTTGGTTGCTTAGGAATTACAACTGATAAACCGTATTTTCTGCATAGGTTGTCAGAATAATATCTCAACCGTTGTATCTCATTTTTATCTGGATGATATTTCAATCCTGTTTCAGCACTGACAGAATTTAAAATGAAGTGTGAATGTATATGCTCTCTGTCAATATGAGTAGCAACTAAAACTTCATAACCTTTGAATTGCTCTTGTGCAAACTTCAAAGCAATTTCGTGAGCAGTTTCGGGTGTTATAGGTTCATCGGGGTGGAACGACTGAAACAAATGATAGTACATTCTGCCATCAGTTTTTCTATATTGAATTTTAGTATTCATCATTTCATTGAACGCTGACTCTGCTACACAATTCACTCCGCTCACCAGCTTTCTGCCATCGTACAAAGTTTTCTTATCCTGTTTGCAGTAGGCAAGGATTGAAGCTAACCCTTGCCGTGACTGCATTTGTTTGCTTGCGATAAATTTTACTGTTGCTATTATGACCACCTCTTTCTGTCAAGCAAATCGGTAAGTAGTTTATTCATCTCTGCATACTGATTTGTAAGTTCAGCAAGATTAAAGCAAATGACTTTACCCATATTGCAAAGTGTTGCAATTTGATTTAAGTTTCTGCCGATAGCCTTTTGCTGACGGATAATTTCATCAAGTCCGTCAACAACAAAGATTTGTTTTCCGAGGCAAGCCTTCGTTATATATTCGGTTAAAGTTAAATTTGCCTTGTCTGCTTTATTGTGAATCTTCTGTAAATCGGATTCCGATATTCTTATGCTCATTTTTCTGTCTTTCATTTAGGTTTCCTCCTTTGCCAATAAAGTGGGTTCGGGCTTCTGCCCGTATATTGCATTCGGCAGGTCAGCGACCAGCCGAATGCGTTGCTTGCCACAGCTTAAAAGCTGTGAAAATGTGAACCCCAACTTTACGCTGAATTCATAATCCGTTATATAGAATTACTTTCGCTCACAAACCGCCCAAATTTTGATTTTTGCTTGAAGTCGGGTACTTTATCCGTTTTCTCTTGAAAGTCGGACAAACCGCCAAATTCTGCTCAACATCTGCATTAAGGACGATAAGGACGATAAAAACGATAAATCAAACGGCTATATTTTCATCGTACTTATCGTACCTAACGTACTCGCTATCTGAATTATCAATCTCAAAATCATATTTGATTTCAACCTTTCTGATGTTATTTTCCTTATACGATTTGAAATAAACGTGATTATCATTCAAGTCATACTTCCACTTGTTCATCATCCTTTTCAGAATACGAGCAGAAAGATTTTTGCCTGAATAAGCATTATATCGTTCAAGAAATTCCGCATTGCTTCCGTTGAAATATTTTTCTGCTTTCATCATCTCAATGAGCAAGTTCATTTCATCAGGCAAAAGCATATTCGGATTCTCTGCGCTGTCTGCAGTCATTTTCCAAGTGCAATCCTCTTTTGAAAATGCAAGCTCAATTTCTCTGTCCTCAATATCTCTTCCCGTGCAAAATAAAGTTGCGTTGCCCTGCGTGCGATTGCTTTTTTTCAAAACAAATAGAGCATCGGCACAGCCAGCTATACCATTTGTACCTGAAATCTCATTGATTGGGTCAGAGTCACCTTGCTTTCTTAAATGATGAACCAGCAGAATAGCAATTTTCAACTCATCAGCAAGTTTTTTGAGTTTCTGCACCTCAAGATAATCATTTGAATAGCTCGAGTCCTTTTTTGCAGAACGGATAAGTTGAAACGTGTCAATGATTATCAAGACAGTATCCATATGCTCATCAACAAAAGTTTGAATCTGTTCTTCCAACCTTTCATCAAGTTTTGAACAATCCGTAACAAAATGAACATTACTCGGCACTTCATCGGTTATCGCTGTCAGCCTGTCCTGCAATCTGCTTTCATCATCTTCAAGTGACAGATACAGAGTTGTACCGCTGTCGGTATGCAGATTCCATACATCTTTGCCTTTTGCAATCCGAACGCACCAGTCAAGAACAAGCCACGACTTACCTACCTTTGGTGAGCCGGCTATAATCGAAAGACCGCTTGCAAGAAGTGAATTGATTATAAACTTCTTTCTCGGCAAATCTTTTTCAACAAGACTTGCACCGTCGATTGAATCAAATCTTGCCTTACTGCTCAACTCCAAATTTAAATTCTTAATCATTTTTCTCCTTTCCCTGTTACTCATACCTCATATGATTTCAAAATATTTTAGCTTTGGTATGGTTATTCAGTTGTAATCCAAAAGCTGTTGGAATTTTTTCACCGGTGTGATACAATAATCTCATATTATTCAAGATAAATATATGACAAAGTGAATTGAAGTGATTTTTATAATTTTCACTTCAGGACAGAGGTGTATATGGCAAAGCACGAAGGTTTATTATTAAAAATTGATTCCAAAGGAAATATTTCCGGCTATATGCAGGAAAATAACAATAAGATTCCAATTGAAAATACTACTATCAAAAATGAGTTGATTAGTTTCTCAGAAGAAGATTTTGAAGAGTATTCTGAACTGCAAAATGAAATAAGAAAAGTTTACAGAACATATCCTGATGAAAGTGAAGAAAGATTTGGACTGATTAAAAAGTTAACTGCAAAAGCAGAAAAGGCATTGGCGGAATATAGAACTTTTTACGGTCTTTTGAACAGACTTATGATTGAGGATTTTTTAGGAGAGAACGACGGAACTGAACATTATCTGCGTGAATATGCAAGCTATCTTGACCAGATAAAAACCGTGCAGTTTTTTGTTTTGCACTTTTTCAGCGATTTATCAAATCAAATAGAAATTGATGTTAACGAAGATTTCAATTACAACAGCGTACAGATTTCCACCGTATTTTATTTTGAGGATAACAAATCCAGACAGATGTACCATATCCGTAACCTGACAGAGTATTATTTTCTGCTGTTACATTTATTTGTTGAGAATGGATACCGCCTCTGCCGCTGTCAGCTTTGTGGCAGATACTTTGTGCCAAAGACAAAAAAGAAAACCCTGTACTGCGACAGAGTTCTGAATAATGGTAAAACTTGCAAGGAATTTGCGCCGAAATTAAAGCACCGAATCTTGGCAAACAGAAATGAGGTGCTGAAAACTTTTGACACACAGCGAGGCAAAATGTATAAGCGTTATGAAAGAACACTTAACACGCCTGGTACTGTGGAAAAGCCTTTGAGTTTTGAGGAATATTACGATTGGCTTGAAAAAGCGAGAACTGCGAGAGATAATTATCTTGAGGATAAAATTTCCAAAGAGGAAGCATTGAATATCATCGTTTCTAACTAAAAATCATATAGAAACAGAAAACAGATAGGCAGTCAAATTTTCCATTGATTGCCTATCCAAGTTTTTAATTATTTACTACATCAATGATAATTCTTGCACCCAGTCGAAATCCGTTCAGGAATATTTCTCGTTCGCTGATTTCAGAAATTTCACGATTACAATCCTTGTATTTTTCAAAGGTTTCTTTCTGCGCCTCAGTCAGGGCTACCGCAAGCTTTTCTTCATTCCTGTTGAGCAGTTTCAATAGCTCCTTGACCTCATCATCAAGCTTTGCACATTTTTCGTGAGGGAATAAGTTTCCGTAATATAAATCTTCAAGTATATCCATATCTTATGCCACCTTTCGTAGAACAAACATATCCCACATAACTTTGCATAAGTCCTGATATACTTACATTTATTACTTTAATTAAGTTTGAAATTTATTTTTATTATTACTTTACAAAAAGCAATACAAGAAGTATAATAAATATCACAATTTAGTAATATTAAATGCATAAAATCAAAAAATCCCAAATAATTTCCAGTTAAAATATATAATAGGAATAGGAGCATACAAATGAAAAACAAAATCTTATCAGCAATAATATCCATCGTGCTTATGATTTCACTTGTAGGATGTCAGCAGAATAATACCATTATTAAGCCTTATGTAGAAACAAAAAAGGTCACGGAAAACAGCCAATTAGATTTAGTAACCTTTACATTTGAGTCGCCCGACAGCTGGACAACTGTAGCCGCAGATAAAGATTCACTTATTTGCAGGAGTCCATCATCAAACGAATCGGAGGAATACAAAAACTATATTTCTCAGGATTATTTAGTTATTTCAAACTATACTACAAATGATATTTTGCCGGTATCAGACGAATACAAACAGGGCTATGAAGATTTGTTCAAAGGAACATATGACGGAATAGAAAAAATCATCAGCGACAGCATTGAACACATAAATATAAGCAAATATTTGGACAGCTTACCTGACGGAGAAACCGGCTCGAAGTACAGTTTTTCAGATTTATTGAATATTCTTTCAGATCCTGACAGCTTACCTGATTATGAAATTCCTGATTCCCTGCGCAACAAAACGTGGGCATCTGATTTTAAATATTCAGAATATCAAGGGAAAGACGGTAAAATTATTACTGTAGAATATTCATACTTGGTTGATGATATTACGCATAAAGCTATTAATTGTTATAGAGATGATAATTACTCAGTATGCGGTGCTTTTGATGATAGCAACGAGATTTCTTCAGGAGATGTTGCTTTATGGGTTGCAAATACCCTTGAGGTTTCTGAACATTACAAAATTGATGACGGAGCGGTATTAATAGAAGGAAAAGACTATTAATTATTAAATTTCCAATAGTGATATAATTACAGCCGAAGCATTTTACTACTTCGGCTGTTGTTTTATTAGTGAATACTATGCTTTTACAAATTCAAAAAGTGCCAATTTATCTGCAGGTAATTCACTCACAGGATTAATCATAGGTATTATATTAAGTCTATCAACTGTTTTTGATCCATCTGTAACAACAATCTCAATTTTTTCGGTATCGTGTATAGTCGCATACTCATACATTTTACCATTTTTACCACAAAAAATCTGTGAAACATATTTATCGTCTTTTCTCCTTTTATCAAATGTAAACTCTATATCATATTTATATGAGTTTATCGGTGCAATTGCCTTATAATAACCATACTGTTGTTTTGCAATGTCATCAACATTTTTCTCCCATGCATCAGCTGACCACATATTGGAATTCATTAAACTACCATGCAGCCACTTCATAGAAATTGGAATCCCAAAAAACTCCCAATTTTTAAATAAATCACAATATTTTGATGCACCACAACGAATAACTGCCTGTTTTTGACCTGTAGAAAGAACTTTGTAATAATCCACATCCATATAAAGTGTTTCCCAGCTATTTGAAAAAGATGTAATTCCACCTATAAGTATTGCTGAAAAATTACCTATTACGGGATGGTTTTGAGCTTCAACCATACTATCATCAAACTCTAATCCTGAAATGAACTTTGCTATGTTAAATGTATTTTTTTGCAACCTTGTTGGTTTTTTCTCATCTGGTTTATTTTCATACTGATAAGCTGGTTGAATATAAGTTTTTCCATTTTCATACAGCATAATGGGATATATTTCTTTTGTTTCGGGATTTTTAACAGCACCGTATTTATATACAGGGGCAGGCGTTGGTGTAGGCGTACTATTATCCTTTTTTTCAAGAACAATAGCCTGATAATTTAACCCTTTATATGCCGTTTCAACAGAAGATTTGCTATAGTATGTCTGTGGCTGAGAAGTCAGAGGGTCATTAAAAATATAATGGCTACTATCGTATCCCACTAACAGCAAACAATGTTCGGGTGCTATCCAGTTAATGGTTTTTCCGTTGTAGGTCCACGTAGAACTTATGTATGGAGTATTCATATACATAGTTGCCCACAGAATTACCGGTATACCTTTGTCTATGTAGTTAGAACATAAATTTTTCAGAGAAACACCATACAATTGTTTTGCAGTATATTTTTGTCCGGATAAAACTTTATCTAATGCCTTCTTTATTACCGGTGCATAACATCCATACCCGCTCGTAGATCTGGGGTTTCCTCCAAATGAAATACTGGGATCAAAAGGAACTCCGGTTTTAGTTAAGTATGAATCAATAAATTTGTCTACAGATACATCTATACCAATATGATTCAATGCCATAACTGTAGTAACACTTTCGCAACCTGTCGGATATTTGCCTAACTGGGAAATAAACGGAGCTTGAATTATTTTACTATTACCTATAGGTGTTTGCGGCTTAGTATAAATTTCATTTTCCTCATAGATATGGATTTCTACGCCGTTTATATTTTTGCCATCTATACCCGCATAGGAAGAACCTGTGTCCAAAGTACCATCTAAATTATACTTTGACTGTACACTGCGCATCCATTTTGGATCAGCATTACTTACCCAAGGCAGCCAATTACCTTGTACATGCACTCTGTACATAACAACTACACCTGATGTTAGTTTTACATCTTCTTTACTATATACTTGAATATTCAATAACTGCACAGTGCCACCCGGATATCCTGCATAGTCATTTTCATTGCTTTTAACAAAAGGATAATAGTATGATTTTCCTTCATTCCAAGTCCTGTATAAAAGGTAATATGGCTTAGACTTGTCGGTTTTAATTTTTATACCATTAATATGAACGGAGCTTGCCATTGAAGTAAAGCTATGCCAATTTGAATCTTCGTCAATATAGCTAAGTGTTGAAGCTACTTTGCCTCCGGATAAATTACCGATTGATGATGAGATGGATTTGCCATTAAACACATAGATTTCAACACCGCTTATATTTTTACCGATAATTCCGGCATATGATGAACTGACATCCAATGTTCCACCTAAATTATAGTTTTCTTGAACATCCTGCATCCACTCCGGATCAGCATTACTAACCCATGGCAACCATCTTCCATCAACATAAGCACGATACATTACAACAACACTGGCAGTTAGCTTTGTTCCATCCTTACTATATGCACTTATACTCAGTCCCTGAATTGGTTTATTTGGATAACCTGCGTAATCATTTTCTAAACTTGTTACTTCAGGATAATAGTATGATTGTCCTTCGTTCCATGTTTTGTAACGCAAATAAAAATCCGAATTTGAATTGGTCTGAATTTTAATACCGTCAATAGGAGAAGCCATTACTTTATGATTGAAACTTTTCCAATTAGATGTACTATTTGCCATATACTGGGTTGTTATTAATTCTTCAGAACCAACGAAACTACCTGAACCCGCATTTAACGAATCTTCTTCAAAAATACGAATTTCAACGCCACCAATATTTTTACCGTCTATGCCGGCATAAGATGAACCTGTATCTAAAGTACCATTCAAACTATATTTAGTTTTTACATTTCTCATCCATTCAGGATCAGCGTTACTTACCCATGGCAGCCACCTTGAATCAGTATATACTCTATACATAACAATAATTCCGGAAGTAAGTTCTGTGCCATTATTTCTATATACATTGATACTTAACCTCTGAATAGCTTTTCCAGGGGAGCCTGCATAATCATTTTCTGTACTATTTACGGCAGGATAATAAGATGACTGTCCTTCATTCCATGTTCGATAAGTTAAATAATAATCCTTGCTACTGCCTGTCTGTATTTTTATTCCATCTATTTTGGGTGACAAAGTGCTTTTTGAAAAAGACTTCCAATTAGATTCATTTCCAACCATATAGCTTAGCGAAGGATTTGATTCACCACCAGAGTAGTTTCCTAACGATGATTCTTTATACACACGAATCTCTATTCCGCTAATATTCTTTCCGGAGATACCGGCATACGAGCTGCTGGTATCTAAAGTGCCACCCAGATTATATTTACTCCGTACACTATCCATCCATTCAGGGTCAGCATTACTTACCCATGGTAGCCATTTATTTTCTACAAAGGCTCTATACATAACAACAACACCTGATACTAACTTCGTACCATCATTCCTGTATGCTTGAATCTGAAGTTGTTGAATTGGCTTACCTGAAGAACCTGCATAATCGTTTTCAGTACTTTTTACATATGGATAATATCCATTCATTCCCTTATTCCAAGTTCTATATTGTAAATAAAAAGATTCATTTGAACTTGTTTTAATCTTTAAGCAGTCCATAGTAGATTTTGTCTGATCACTAAAACCTATCCACTTTCCACCGTATAAATATGAAAGAGAAATTGCTTGCTTACTCAATAATTTTTTCCTCCTAATATAAATAATTAATATTTTTGATCGATCGTGTAGAACATATGTTCTATATATAATTTTAGCGTATAAATTCAAAGTTGTCAAGAAAATCAATAATACTTTTTTTGCAAACAAGTTAATAAAATAGTTTTTGAAATATAAACATATTTTTCACTAAATAAAAACGAGATAAACAATAAAGGTCATCTCGTTTAATTACATCCTATTCGGTTTCGAACAATAATTATATTTAACATCTTTGAGTCTTTTATTAGTATCAAGCAATCCCTTAACCCCGAAACAGAGGAAACTGTCGTCGGTAATGTTGGTGTGACCGTTGAAATACTTTGATTCTGAACCTACACACATACTATGAATACCCAGACAAACCTCCTGCAAGATTTCTTCTGTATAAAGATACTTTCGCTTGTGGTCGTAGGTCATATATTCTTCCTCACACAAGTCGTAAAAATCACTCATCACAGGAAAGTCGGACGGTTTCTTTGTGCTGTAATCAGTTGTGTCGGTTATGCCGAATCGTGCGTACAGCTTCATAATCAGAATTTCTATTGTATCAAGCTGTGCGTCCGTGAAATCCTTGTAGGTTCTGAAAAAGTCTTTCAAGAACGCAATGTGCTGTGATAATCGGGTAACACGCTTAAACGGTTCGGGTGTTTTGGAGTCAACTTCTTCATTTGCATCACCCCAATCCTTTGGTTCTAACGGATTGATTTTGTATTTGCCTGACATAAAATCAATGTAGCAACCGCCGAGGGCATTTGTCAAATCCTCATACTCCGCTTCGGGATCAAGGCATAAGATTTTCTTTCCGCTTTCACGAATATTTGTAAGGATAAGTTTCAATAAATACGATTTACCCTGACCTGAGTTTCCGAGAATAAGAATGTTACTCGTTGTCTTATCCTCTGTTCGTCTGTCGAAATCAACGAGAATATTAGTGCCGTACTTATCTCTGCCGATATACAAACCGTTTGGATCTGTCTTACCACTGAAATTAAACGGAAACAGATTTGCAACAGATGAAGCAGGCAACACTCTTTCATACAAAAGTCCGAATTGATTTGAACCTATGGGGTTCACCGACAAGAAGCCTTCTTTCTGCCTTAGCGTTAATCTATCCACTTCAATCTTGGAGCGAGTAAGCTCCATTGCAATATCTGTTTGCAACTCCTTTAATTTCTGTTTGTTCTTGGCTTTAAGCTCAATGAACACCGAGCAATGGAGCAACGCCTCTTTGTTCTTTCGCAGATTTGCCATCAGCGTAACAACATCCTGCAAGTTACCCTGAGCTTCAATGGTTTCGTTTACATCGTTACCGCTTGATTTGAGCTTGTTTTTGCGTGTTGCGTTCTGTATGATTTTTCTCTGTTCCATACTCTCCACAAGTCTGTGGTAGATGCGGAGAGTAACGCCGTTTCTGTCTGCAAGCTGTGAGAGAATTGCCTGTTCTTCCGTACTCGGCGGATATTCTCTGACTGCCCAAACGCTTCTGTATGAGTCACCGACTATGTAATAATCGGTGAAAAATTTAATGGTAGACGGCAGAATCATATCAAAGAAATCTTTGGTGTATATTTCTTCTGCCTGTTCGGGTGTGAGCACCTTTGGCTTTCTATCGAGCAATTTCATTTTCTAACCCCCTTAATTTCGTACTGCCAACACAAGTATACGGTCATCCTGATTGCATCCGTAACAGGTTGAAAGCGTTAAAATCTGATGACCGTAAACAGGTGTGATTCCTGTGTTGTATATGGATTTCTCTTTTGCATATTCAACTCTTGAGTTATAGCTTTTTTCCGTTCCAACTGTTGTGAATCTGTACCAATCATCATCGGATTTTACTTTCATAGCAGAAAAGACGGAGTAACCAAATGCGCCGTCTTTCGTTTCAAGCACAACTGTCGGATGCTCCGTAAAATAAGAATAATCGTTATAGTTGCAGAGATCTGCAAACATTGTGCCGTTGTTCATATGATGACCGTATATGATTAAATTTGTACTGTCGGCTGAACACCTTGCATCAAGAAACGGAGTACCGCTGAAGCTATACTCGCCGTAAAAGTTTTTGTTCAGATACTTCTGCGGATTGCTTGGTGTGTACATAACAGGGTAATTAATATTTGTTCCTGCTATGCTTATCCAGCCAAAGCATTCGGAATTCATTGAAATAAGCTCTGATATTGAATGAGGTTCGTAGTATGTTGTGTAATACAGAGGCTGTTCAGTTTGAAATTCATCATCTGAATCGCTGACTTTTAACAGATTTGGCATTTTAATTGTTTCTTCAATGGTTGCATCTGTTGTTTCCTCAGCAACGATTTCTGCAAGTTGTTTAAATTCTTCCTTCTCCTTGTTTTCGGTGTACATCCGTGAAAATATTGAAATCAGACAGGCAATTATAATTACAGAAAATATGCCTATCACAATTCCCGTTTGGATTTTTCCTTTATGCTTCTTCATAGGTCTGCTCCTTTTCAAAATACTGCTCGCCGTCATAGTCGGGCATCAAATCGCCGTTCATACTCGCCTCAAAGTAGATTGCAAGAAACCGCTTGATGTCCGCTTTCTTCATTCGTGTTACTTCAAAACCCTGATCGGATATGATTTTTTCAACCCTGTTTGCTTTCTGCAAAACATTTTCTGATTTTGAAGATTTGCACCTCGCGATGAACAGGAACTGTCTTGCGGTTGAGGTTTCGGTCTGAATACTGTCGAGAAAATCCAAATCCTTGTTAAGAATCCTTCTGACCTTTTCATTCTGTTCAGCTTCAATCCTGCCTTTGATATAGCTTTTGTTCGTATCAAAGCATTCGCAGGAATCGGTACAGGTGATTTCAATATCCGGCACAGCAGAAAGCACCATCATCAGGTGGCGCACCTTGATTTCGATATTCGTGTGGGAAAGCACAGAAATATTTGTAGGCTGAACCATATAAAAAATCAGTTCTTCCTTGCCGACCTTTAAACCGTTTTTCGTAAAGGTTTTTATGTCCATCAAATCCTGAACAGATTTACCTTTTTGTTTTTGCTTTTTCACTTTTTCTCCCTCCAGTAAAAGATTTGTTGTGTTGAAATAAAATACTTCACAGCATAGCGGATAAAATCAAGAATTGTTGTATCTTCCAGTCTTATTGACAAAAAGCCGAAACAGAGAGTTACCGCAAGAGGTACTATTATTCTCGTCTGTGCAAGTATCAGTATTGATAATAAAAGCACTATGCTCATAATTGCAAAATCCCGCAAGCTCCACAGCCACAGATTGGCGGTAGATTTTAGATTTTGCGGATATAGGTAAGTTGTCATAATCTTTAATTTCCTTTCGTTTACTTTGCCGCTCTCGCTACACTTCTCGTCAGATTAACAGCAGTTGTAGTTGCGTGAACAATGCTTGTCATATTCACCTTTACGCTTGAATCAAGACCGAACTGCTGTGCAATTCTCGGAACTTCGTTTGATGCAAGCATTATTCCAAGCCCCAAAAGCATATTGCCGGGGAAGGTCAGCAACCCGAGGAACAGCAGAGTTGTCTGCATAAATGCCGTCAGGCACAACGCCGCTATCTGTTTCATCCACTGATTGAAGCCGTCCTGATAACCTCTCGGAACACTGAACATATACAGCGAACCTACCGCCATCTGAATGAGCAGAATTCCTCCACGCTTGATGTTCGCAAAAAATATTTTTGTTACGCAGTAGGCAAAAGCTATCATACATAAAAGATTCAGTAATCCGAATGTTGTCTGGTTTGCGACTGCAAAACTGCCCTCTAAAACGCTTGTGCTTTGTCCGGCTAAATCAAGGCTTTGCTGTCCTGCCATTATGGACGACAAATCCTTTGAAAATGTGTTTTGCAGGCTGATGCAGAACTTATACAACTCCACAGGTACTACGCCAAACAGCGAACAGGCAAAGAACCCTTTTAATACATTTATAGCGGTTGTTTTGATATTTGCTCTGCCGTTCTGATACTCTATTGCAACATCGAATACGGCAACGACCGTGCCTGCGACGAACAATGCCCAGCCAAAAAGAGTAAACAGATTTATTGTCGCCTGCACCCATTCGAGGTCAAACACATCTGCGCCCATATTTCCCATCATAGTAAAAAAGTCTGCGACAGCGTTGTAAATCGTTTCATAGAACCACTGTAACATCGTGTTCCATATAGCGTTTGAGATTTGCTCACCGAGGTAATCAAACACACCGCCTATGGCACTTCCGATACCACCGATAAAATCTCCTAACCAGTCAAAAATAAAAATCACCCCCTGTCAAATGGAAAGTTGAAAATGGAAAGTTGAAAATTAAGCTGTGCGGCTTCGCCGCAATTTTAAATAAATTCGGGCAACAAGGCTTTTTATCATTTCAAACCATCTGCTCGTCCGAAATTTTCCATTTTACATTTTCCATTTTCAATTTTATAGTATTGTCCAGATGTATAGCGGTGCTGTCAGCGAGAACACAAGACAACCGAAAAGTATTGCCGGCGCGGTGAATTCAAACTGTCCGTGCTTGCGATAGTCCATATACGCCATTGCGAGTTTAACAAAGAAAAGTATAGCAAGAATCATATCTACCGCCGGGAACACAACATTGTTTACTACATTTTTAATCTGTGTTTGAGCGGAATTCCAAGTACTTTGAATTGCAGACGAAACATCTCCTGCGGCAAAAGCAGGCAGAATTGAAACTGTAAGCATTGCCACAACAACAGCAATACTAATCAGTATTTTAATGAATTTCATTCGATTAGTTTTCATTTAGATAACCTCCATCTTTTGTAATGCGTTTTCCGATATATACCTGACTTTGATATTCAGCTTTTCGGCAAAACGGATTTCCTTTTTCATACCATCTGTAATTTGATTGCCGAAAACCCATACTTCATCGCAAACCCACAGCAGAGAAATTCCTGCCTGCATACCGAGTTTTCTTTCTTCGGGATTATCGTCATTTAGTACGAGGGCATAAAAATGCGGTATGAACGGAGCCATACCGCACTCTAACGCATATCGGGCATATCGTTTTGCATTTTCAATATTTGCAGATACATTACCACCCAAAGGCGAACAGATATACACCCTGCGCATTATTCATCGTCCTCATCTTTCCTTTTAAATTTTATGATAAGAAATGCAATCAAACCGCCGACAGCAACAGAACCCAAACCGATGTAAAAACCGAGATTTGAATTGTCTCCTGTCTGCGGCTTTTCAGGTTCGGGTTGTGGATGAATTGTTACTGTCTGATCTGTGTCATCAATGTCGGCGTGTACGGCGATTTCAACACCATCATAATAAAGACTTTCAAACACAACGGCATCAGTATCTTTTGTAATTATCGAGCCGTCAAAGGTAAAGGAGACTGTCACTTCGCTGTTTGCTTTTTCTGCTGTAAAGGTTACTTCTGAGGTGATTTCCTTACCGTCTACAAGAAATGGTTTGCCTGTTGCTTTATCCATCAAAATACCTTTAACCGTGTATTCTTTGCCGGGTACAAGGTGCTTGTATGACACGACATCATCAATAGTTACATCGCCGTTTACCGTAAATTCCTTTTTGCCGTCAATGGCTGCTGTAGTTTTCAGTTCAGGAATTTTATCGTTCAGTACGTTAATTTCAACAACTTCCTTGTTCTCTGAAATTGTCACGGGATAGCTTTCACCATTTGGAAGATATCCCGTGGCAGGCTTTAATTCACAGACAATGTATTCGCCGTATGGAACATTTTCAAAAGTGAAGATTCCTTCCTCATTTGATTCGGCTGTAAGGATTGCTGTTTCTTCTGTGAATTTGATTTCATAAATACTAAACAATCCAAATAATGCGCCTGCGATATTTTCGCCTGTTTCACGGTCAATCTTCAAGCCTTTGGTTGTGCCATAGATGATTTCATTTTCAATCGGCTCACCGTCATTTACAGAGATATGAACAGTTGCTGTATCCTGTCCTGCGTATTCAAACGCAACAGGATATTTTTTATCGGAGAGGATATAGTGGTTATCTGTGCTAATTTCCTTGACATAGTAACTTCCAATTGGAAGGTCGGTTGTAAAAGTCGCCTTGCCTTTTTCATCACAAGTGATTATTTCAATAAGTCCGTCCTTTGGAATGACTGTGCCGTTTGAAGCCTTTAAATCTTCGTCAGCGTAAAGTCCGAATGAAACATTGAAGATTTCATTATTATTACCAATGTTGAATTTTTCGTCCTGTTCAAGAATTTTTGTAAGGTCAATTACAACTTTCTGCCTGTCGTTTGTAAATAATGTTGAGGTGTTAGTTACCTTTTCATTCTGTCCTGAGTAGGTGAGCTCGATATGATTTACAGTCTTGTTCAGAACAAATCCGTAAGGAGCTGTTTTTTCTACAACTCGGTATTTACCGAGGTAAAACTCATTGCTTGTGGCTTTTCCATTCGTCCCTGTGATGACGGTATCTACAAGCGTATCTTCCTTTACTCTGACCGTTCCGTCAGGAGTTGTAATATCTTCATCTGCATAGATTTCAAACACAGCACCCGACAAACCGTTTAAAGAATATTCAGGCTGATAGACTATTTCTTTTTCTCCCGAAGAAGTTACATTTGAGAAAATTTCGCCTGTTTTTTCTACGGTAATTGTACCTTTCTGCGGAGTGTTTTTCTTCTCGGTTTTTACGATTGTGACACCGTTTTCTTCTGTTGTGTTTTCTGCTGTAATATCAAAGTAAATCGGTGTTGAATCAAGCACATATCCGTAAGGAGCCTGCACCTCAACGACTGAATAGCCTTTGCTGTAGGGCAGAGTTTCAGGTGTGATAAGGTAACCATCAGAATTTGTATAGAAGGTGTCAATAGTCGTTACTTCGGGATAGGTGTAGGTCATAGTCACGAGCTTCTCGTTAGGATCATAAATCTGAAAGCCTGCGCCTGCATACGGAATCTGTTTGCCTGTTTCTCTGTCAACCTTTACTATCTTTACATAGCTTTCAAGGCTTGCATTATTGATGAGGTATTTGTAAGTCTTATTATTTTCAGAAACGAAAACATCAAAATCAGCAATGAATTCTGTTCCATTCCAGCCTTTGGTCTGATGAACAGTGTATATGCCGTAAGGCAAATCCTTTGTTTCCGCAAAGCCGTACTCGTCACATATAAGATTATCTCTTTCGGATTCTTTTGCTTTTGCATAGCTTCCCGATGATTTCAGATACACCTGAAATTCAGCACCTTTTTCGGGAGTTTCAATTTTTGTACTGCCGTCATCGGTGTGCTTTATGATTGCAATTTTTCCTTTCAGTATATCTTCGGTTACTCCAATTGAAACGCTGTTGTTTTCAAGTGTATATTTTTTCGCCTCTGCACCGATATGATATTCGGTTTCGTCAAGCAGATAACCTTCGCTTGGTTCAATTTCTTTCAAAGTCCAGTTATCTCCGCACACATAGTATGAAGTTGTAAAACTGCCGTTTTTATCGGTGGTGTACTTGTCAACCAACTTGCCGTTATTGTAGATTCCGTAAACTGCTCCTGCAAGTGTTGCATCACCCTGTGCAGACTTTGTTTCAGCGTCTGTTTTTGTAACAGTAAGATTCCACTTTTTAAGGACATTACTGAAAGATACAGTTGCCGTTTTTCCACTTTCAACATTTACGGTCTTTGATTTTTGTTCGGCATACTCTGTCGGAGTATGCTCGGTAACCGTGTATTTTCCGGGAACGAGGTCGGTTAATTCAAATTCACCTTTTGAGTTTGTCTTAACTGTCTTACTGTAACCATCGCCTTTGACGGTAAACTCAATTTTTGCAACATTGCCGTCCTCGGAGGTTTTGACAAGCTTTAGGTTGCCCGAGCTTGTCTTGACCTTGAAATATGCCCTTATCGGGTCTGCGTCGTGTTCAACGCCTGTTATGACATCCTGCAAGCTTGCATCACCGTAGGGAACAAGAACAGTTTTGCCGACATCAGGCATTGTCTTTGCAGAGTTAAATGTTACTGTATCGTTGATGGGATTCGAGGAGGTGAGTGTCAGCTTGTTGCCTGATACAGATGCGCTCACACCGCCTGTTGTCTTGAAACTGAAATCCGAAAGGATATTGTTGCTGTCAGTAAGGGTTAATGTGTACTTTCCGTCCGAGTATTTCATTTCATAGGTTTCAGCCTTTGAAGCGATTGCAGATGCAAAGCTCGGAACAGTTGAATAATTTGCAAGGCTTTTAGAAATTGCATTGTAAACCGACTTAACGCCGGGGTTTGCTCCGCCTGCACAGATACCGTCAATAAACTTTGTATTTGTGCATTTATAGCCTTCGCTTGTAGAACGACAACCTGAAACAAACTCCCATACAATCAGCTGTGTTGCTACCCATTTCTGATCCTCTGTTCCGCTTAAGCATTTCCCTGAACCGGGTTTGCCGTAAAGCAGAGCAAGGTTGATTGCTTTCTGCTTCGCAGAGCCTAAATTCTTCCAGACGGTCGAACCGTCCTCGGTCAGCGTATTGCCTGAGTAGAGTGTATGACCGGGTTCAATGCAGTAGGCTTCTTTGCCATCTGCAAAAATCTTGCACAACTCTTCTCCGGGAGTTCCGACCGTTTAGCCGTCGCTGACTGTTGTCTGCTGAAATTTGATTATATTGCCTGTGCTGTCATAACAATAATCGAAAGTGATTGTAACCTTATCACCGCTTGCCGCACTTACGGGGAGTGCAAACATTGTTCCGAATATTACGGCAACCGCAAGGAAAAGTGCTGTTATTCTTGTGAAATTCCTTTTAGCTAAAATGTTTTTCATTCTAAAAATTCCTTTCTTGGTAAAAAATAAGGCAAAGTCGGTTGACTCTGCCTGCTGATAAAATATTCTGTTTTTGCTTACTCAAATCATAATTTCATCGCCTGCCCTTCATTGAAATCTTCATCTATATCATCAGACTGCTCACTGCCGTCTGTGATATTTACATACTCGCCGATAATGTTCAGTGCCTCATAATAACTGCCCGAACTTGTAACACGACTGCACATTTCCTTTGCCTCGTCAGCCATACCGTTTTGCTTAAGGGTGCGACTTGCAATACCCATCAAATTGAATATATTAGAATCACAACCTATTAATGCACAGTCGGGTTTGAGCTTTTCTTCTTTGTTCTGCTCAGGTTCAAAGCCACTGAGCCTGTTGTCAACATAATCGGACAGCCACATTCCTGCAAAGGCTATATATGACTGCAACCGCCACATTGCAAGCTTGCCGATGTCAAGATGGACATCGGCAAAGGGATAGAGAATACAGGTAACGCCGTCATTTTGAAATACAGAGACATTCTCAAACTTTGTGTCGTCAAGAAGTATTCCTTTGTCCGTGAGCATTTTATTGATGCCGTCCACCCATTCCTGTGTTTCACCGCCACAGCCCTGCAAGATGAGTCCTTCCTTGCCGTTCATTCGGCGAAGGTCCGAGAGTGTAATATTGTTAATTGACATTTTCAAATCTTCCTTTCATAAAAATAAGCACCCACAATAAAGTGAGTGCCTTGCTTAATCGTCTGTTCAACAATAGACTACATATATTTTGTTGTTTTCTGTGATTACATTGAATGATAAGTTGCTCGGAGCTATGCCACTGCTTTGGTAGTAGTAGGCTGCATACTCAACATCACCATAGCAATCTGCTGTCAGGCTTTGCGTATCATCATAATATGATGCGTTTGTGGGCGAGAACCAGCTTGCGTTGCCTGTGTTCAGTGAGGAATCGTATTTCATTCCAAGATGCTGACCGTAGGCTATGCAGTCACTCACCGCATACTGAACATCAACCGTTTTTGCTTTGGTAGGCGGTTGCGTAGGCTTTTCCGTAGGTTTCTGAGTCGGCTTTTCTGTAGGCTTCTGCACAGGCTTTTGAGTAGGAGTTTCGGTTTCTTTTTTAGCAGTCACTTTTGATTCAGACTGATTACTATTCACTGTATTCCTGCTGTTGTTCCGAACCTCAGTTTGCGTTTTCTGAATCGAATCCGTTGCCGAAACAACCGCCGAATTTTGCCCACTGTCGGCTTTTTCTTCGGATTTGGTATTCTTTTTCGAAGACTCTGTTTCTTTTGAAACTGTGGCTTTTTCAGGGTTTGTTGTTTCAGTTGCTTTTTCTGTTGTTGCCGTTGCAGAAGTTTCCGAAGATGCAGAAACACCCACGGAAGTTGAAACCGTGGGTGTTAAAGAAATGTTATTTATTTTTTCTTCTGTAGTACAAGCTGTGAATGTTCCTGCCGCTAAAATCAATGTCAGCATTATTGCGATTTTCTTTTTCATACTATCGCCGTCCTTTCAAGCAACAAGTATATCCAAAGAATTTGAAATGTCCAGAGATTTTTGAATACCAACTGATAATCACTTCTTTTTGGCAGACGCAAACGGTAAACTAACATTCTGTTTTTCCACCCACTTCAAAGAAAGATGAACAAGTGCATCTCTCTGTTCTTCCTCTGACAGGCTGTCGAGGAAATCTTCAAGGGTGAAATTTTCCTCATATTCTTCTGCTAACTCCTTGCAGTTGTCGCAGATTTTTTCTCTCCTGACAACAACCGAGCCATCATTCTGCTGTGTGAATGATAAAACATCGTTGTATTTGAATCCGATTCGCTGACGGATTTCAAAAGGGATTGTAATTCTTCCTCTTTTTCCGAGAACTCTGAACAACCTGAGCATTACTCGTACTCGCTTTCTGCGAGTTCTGCTCTGCACTCATCGCAGATGCAGTCGCAACAACATTCTTCACTATCATCATCGCACCTCTCAATCAGAATTGCTCCATCCACAGCTGAAATCTGCACAGCACAGTCGGATGTGATTCCTGATACAATAAGGGCATCAAGCGGTATGCTTACATAAATCCTATTTTCCATGGTTAATAATACACTCCTTCAAAATTTGTTCTAAATCAATTTGTTGTTCGGTTGTCAAGTCAAGCAGACTTAACTGCAACGGCTTGTTTCTCTGCCTTTCATACATATCGTAGTTGCTGATTAGCAGTTCGGGGAACTGCTCGCCTGCATTAATTCGCTGTTTCATATTATGAAGCCTTGTGAAATCAAAGAATGAATATCCGTCATATAAATTACGGATTTCCTCACAATCGTTGTATGAAACAAGCCATTTACCCTTTGAATTTGCAAGTGCGTTTTTCAGCCTCAGATGGTCAACCCAAGTGAAACCACACTGATAAACATATTCACTTGAAAAATACGGCGGATCGCAGTAGAAAAAGGCATTATCTCGGTCATAATGCTTGATTAATACCTCGAAATCCTGATTTTCAATCACAGTATTTTCAAGCCGTTTTCCAACTTGCTCTATCAGTTGAAAAAGGCTCACTATTGAAAAGGGCTGACAGGCAAAGGATTTTCCGCCACTTGAATAGCTGTATCGCAGAAGTTTAAGAAACATTACTGCTCTGCGCAAGTCATAGTCCTGTTTCATTTTTATATACAATTCTATGATTTCTTCTGCTTTCAAGTCAGGCAGTATAATCTTTGTCAGTTCCAATTCCTCATCAAGGTACTTATCTTCAAACTTCTCCTGTTTAAAAAAGTTCTTTATGACGTTGAAATCATCCCTTGAATTAAGCGGATAAAATCCGAGCTCTTTTATGAATGCCATAGGTCTGTCACGCATACAGCGAAAAAGGTTTACAAGATTATGATTGTAATCATTGTAAACCTCGAATTTATCAGGCTTTTTCTTGCCTAAAAGTACCGCTCCCGAACCTCCGAAGGGTTCAATATATCTTTCGTAATTCAGAGGAAACAGGGCATACAAAATATGAAGGATGGAAGTTTTATTCCCCATCCAACTTACAGGGGTTTTGATATTCTCACTTCCTTTTCAGAATATCAATCGCCCCTGAAACGACAAAAGCCGTTGATTAAATTAAAAAAAATCTAATCAACGGCTTATATATGAAAACCAATATCAGTCATTTGGAACGATTGATATTAGTTGTAGTTATTTAATTTTTATCGTTTACCTTCTTAATAATCTTCCCAATTTCAGAAATTACATTTACTGTCACAGCATTTCCAGCCATTTTGTATAGCCTGCTGTCGGATAGTCCTGTTGCTTTCGCCTTGTTGAACTGATCGTTCGTGAAGCCCTGTAATCTCCAGCACTCCTCGGAGTAAGCTTTCTTATTCTGCCGATATGGACTTCTCCGTTTGGATCAACAAAAGCAACTGCGAATTTTTCATTGTTATCGAGAACATCTGAATTTTCTAGAAACACTCCCGAATGTTCAGCTTTTCGGTTACTGATTCCCGAGTCGTGCCTTGCGGTTATGCATCTTGCAATTTCTGTCAGTTTCGGGTCAGGGTTAAGGTCAATAAAATAGTACGCCTGCGTTGCTGAGGTTGTTAGAGTATGTGCTACCTGATTGCCGACTCGACCACGTCTTGAGTTCTGTCCAGAAAAAGCAGTATCAATGCTGTCGCCGGGATATGCAACCTGATAACCGTCTTTGGTCTTAGCTTTTATCAGCAATCCGAAATTTTCAGTATCTTCAATAAGATACAGTCCGCTATGACCGCCGAAACCACCCGAACCGCAAGTGAGCGTACAGCTTAGTCCTTTAGATGAGTAGATCCGCTCACCTTGCGTTGGCTTTTCTTTGTATAAGAGCTTTTCCGCTTGTTTGCGTGAAAGATAATACTTCTCCGGCACATTGTCCTCAAAGATAGCCGATAATGAACACTCGATTTCGTGACTGGGGAACTCCGAAATTTTTGCTGTTAAGTATCTGCCAGCACACATCATACCCCTCGTCGGCACAAGCTCCGCTTACTCGTTTCGACCGCAAGCGGTCAAAAGCTCGTTCGATATGCTGTGCCTCCTCTCCCCAAAAAGCTTATAGCTTTTCGGGGACCCCGTACGGAGGATTGTTTCAAATGTTTTGCCTGAGTCATGGTTAAGGAGACCGGGAACGTTTTCGAGGTAGAGATACTTAGGTTTTTTAACGGCAGCAATTCGAGCAATCTCGAAAAACAGCGTTCCTCTTGTATCGTCAAATCCTTTTCTTGCTCCGGCGATTGAGAAAGACTGACAGGGAAATCCTCCAACAAGAAGGTCGAAATCGGGTAACTGTTCGGGTACAATTTTTCTTTCGTCATCAAAGTAAAGTTCACCTCCGGTATCGTATATTGCTTCATATGCCTGCTTTGCATACTTATCGATTTCGCAGTATCCGACGCACTCAAAACCACCTATGGCTTCAAGGCCTGAACGAAAACCGCCGAGCCTGCAAACATATCAAAGAATTTGATGGACATAAATCTTCATTCCAAACGAAGATTTATTGATTAAATCTCACCTCACATTCCCATAGTCATTCCGCTATCCTCATCAGGAGTTCCATTTTCAACTTCTGATTTAGATTGGTTTTCTGCTTTGATTTCTTCCTGTGTGAGCTTTCTGAATGAGTCCTCACCGGGAACGATACCAATGGTTCGATTGTTGTCCCACTCGGGGAATATCGTTCCCATAGAATCAACAAATTTTACTGTTCCTCTTGTACCTGATGGAACAGGTGCGTAAGGGTCCTTCATATTGATAAGCTCAATTCTTGTACCCGGCGGATACAATTTCTTTGTACTTTCAGCCATTTTGCGCTGTCTTTCATATTCGTTCAAGTTATACATCTCCTATTTTTTTAGTTTTGACTCAAGCAATATCCATTAGTAGGACTCCTGATTTTTATAGTCATAAAATCAACCCATGTCTTTCTTGTTTCTGTTTGTATTAAGTTTTTTGTTGCCAGAGAAATGTGCAATCTCGCTTTCATTGTTATCATCATTACGCCTGTCAAAATTAGGTTTCTGACGCATCTCTCTTTCAAACTTTCTGAGTTCGGGTGTGTCGGTAAAATACATTTAAAATCATTCCTTTCAAATTTTTTGCAAATAAAAAAGGCAACCGTTCTAATCAAAAAAATTAAAACGATTGCCAAATAAAAAAAGAGCCAATTACTATATCTCTAAAATAAGAAATATAATGATTGACTCATATATTTGATAATATTAAATTAAGCAGATTAGCGAAAGTAATCAGTTTTCTTTACCTTTAACTAAATTTTGTAGCTTTTCAACAGCTTCATCTTTAGTCTCAGAATCCTTTACTATTTGGATAATTGAGTTCATAAGAACATCAAATTGTTTGTCTGTCATATTTTCGAACTCCATATCTTTTCCTTTCCGATAAAACAATTATCACTTCTACCGGAAATAAATTTTGTATATAAGTAATTGAGGCTCATAGAAAAACTATGAGCCTCTTTTGTGGCTCCCCCAACTGGGCTCGAACCAGTGACATCATGATTAACAGTCATGCGCTCTACCGACTGAGCTATGGAGGAATATACAATTTCCTTTGGATTTTACCAAAGATTTTTGTTCAGATTGCATAAAAGCAATCTTTTTTGTTACTTAAATCCCCGGTAGTGGATTTAAACAACATATTTAGTTGTTCCTCAGGCTAAGTAATAGTTTCCGGTACATTTCTGTACACTCGCACTACCGACTGAGCTATGGAGGAATATAGTGCAAAACACCCGATTAGGTGTTTCGC
>ERZ791919.381-NODE-381-length-49832-cov-22.027041_pt1 | contig 49832 bp, 51 predicted proteins | sample MGYA00510137_ERZ791919 | MGnify/ENA primary metagenome ERZ791919 (study PRJEB30046, sample SAMN00792059) | human gut metagenome | study: EMG produced TPA metagenomics assembly of the A metagenome-wide association study of gut microbiota in type 2...
TGTTCCAGCCCCACTCACTCAAAATCAAAATGTCAATGAACTTGAATTAAACTTTAAACCAAAATTTATCGCATCAGTAGTACTGTGCCTTTATTTCTAATAGATTTGCTATTGTCTCGTAACGTTAGCAACCTGTCATAACTGCTAGGATTGATACCGATACCATTATCTACAATTACAATTTTATCCAAGGTTGCAGTTCTATTCTCTGCATCATTTTTAAATAGTCCCATGGTATAGTGAAATTCCATACGAATTCTACCATGACGCATAAGTTCGCCATGGAATCTCTCTTCTATAGACTCCCATGCATTGGAGAACGCCTCGTACACGGGTTGAAGTTGGACTCCACTCTTCTTGATGGCATTTAATTCATTCTTATAAAATATGCCGATGGCTTTGATAAACTCAGACATAACAAAATATTACTAGTTTAAGAATATTGTGATTTTATACTCTCTCCTCCATGTATTTCTCCGGGTCGCGCAAAAAATCCATAAGATTTATAATATACACGCCTTCTTCATTCATGTAGGTAGGTTGTAGCCCGTTTACAATTACGATTCTGCGAAATCCGTCGCGAAGTTTACGTAGTGAGGTCAGTTCTTGATCTCGTTTTTCTTCTGTTTCCATCGCATAGGCCGATTGGATGTATACTCGCTCATAGCCACGGTTGCAGACGAAATCGATTTCCAGCGTCTTGCGCTGACGGGATCCATCCTCGATTTTCACTTCGGTAAACACCTGTCCTACATCCACCTTCATTCCAATAGCACGAAGCTCGTTGTAGAGCATATTCTCCATCATATGCGTTGGTTCTACTTGCCTAAATCCTAATCGGGCATTTCTCAGTCCCAAATCCTCAAAGTAATACTTAAACGGCGAATCTATATATTTTCTTCCTTTAATGTCATAACGAGTAACACGTTCCAACACGAACGCATCCTCCATATATTCCAAGTAGAGACGTATGGTATCCACCGAAATGCTACTATGCTTTACACTTTTAAAAGTGTCTGCAATCTTTGGAGGATTGGTCAGACCACCCACACATGATGCCATGATGTCCACCAGTTCTGACAAATCGCTATCTTGACGAACTTCATATCGCTCTTTTATGTCACGCAAATAAGTATGCTCCATCTGCTGTTCCAGATAACTCACCTTCTTGTTGACATCGTTTTCTAAAACGACCTGTGGCAATCCTCCATAGAGCATATATTCACGAATCATATCTTGCGAATAGTCATCACGGAAATCTGCTACTTCTCTGAAGGTCAATGGACGCACGTGTATTTCATCCCCTCGTCCACGAAATTCAGTGATTACATCCTTAGACAGGAATTTTGCATTAGAGCCAGTAACAAACACATCCACATTGCTTATGCTTAGGAATGAGTTCAATACATCCTCAAACTCGCTGACCATCTGTACTTCATCCAGCATAACATAATATTGACCGTCTGATGAAAGACGGCTATCTATGTATTGAAGTAATGCGTCGGGGTCTCTCAAACTTTTATTCAGTCGGTTCTCCAAATTTACCCCTATAATATGGTCTTCTTTCACTCCTTGTTTTATGAGGTAGTTCTTGAAAAGGGTGAACAACAGGTATGACTTGCCGCATCTGCGCATTCCTGTTATCACTTTTATCAACCCATTCCCACAACCGTGGATAAGTAGATCTAGATATTTATCTCTACGGATTTCCATATTTCTATTCGTTTATTTTGCGTAAATACACATTATTAACGGCCACAAAGTTAGCCTTATTCCTTTGTACACGCAAATTTCAAGGCAAGGAAATGAGTCAATGGTTACACTTTTAACTCTTACAAGGCAGTTTTTCCTTCATACAACGCCGATAGACATTATCAATAGTTGGGGCATCTCAAAGATGTATGCTACCCAAATTGTCAAGAATGTCAATGGCGAAGACTTCACCATGGCGGCACTTGTCATGCAAGTGAATGGTTTCCAATTTCAAGGTAAGATATATATTGCTTTGGATGAAGGCTCTGATTACTACCGTATCTATGAGGAAAAGGATGGAACGACTAAAGAATATCATCATGATATTGCTTTTGATGAACTTGGCGATGTACTTGACTTAATGATAGAGACTGGAGGTATGACCAAGGAAGAGTACCAAGCAAAGGTGAAGGACTTTGTTTGTAGCCTCTAACATAAAATCTATTGGCGCAATAGTTAGTGTTAAACACGAGGAATTTATCTTTATTCTAATGGTTTCATACTAACTTTGTACCAATAATGGGATATAACGCTACATCGTGCTACAAGACGCTACAAGTAGGCTACATATTTCAATGCTTATAAAAGCTATGCAATATCTTGAAAATCAATGATGCCACATGAAGATACAACTTTCAGAGTCATATTTGACTTATTGGCATTTAATAATTAGGGATTGTCGTTTAATGTTTTCAATATGAGCGAAGCAGCGACCAATCCCTTCAATTTCTTCTGAGTTTTGCAGCACTTTGTACTAATAAATCGTAAAATGCTGAAAATAAGCACTCGGCAGTTTGGATTTGTCATTTATATTTAGTACATCCGTACTAATATTTATAGCAAATCCCATGAGAACAGGAAGGCCGGCCAAAGCCAGCACGATATACAAGGTAAGCATCCATGACAATGGAGGACGGAAGTACGCATCCACCCAGCCTTTCACTGTTGATGACGACGGCAAGAAGCATTACACGCACAAGCACTGGGGCATTGTTGACGACGACATGAGGTTTCATCCAAACTCGACATACTTCTATGCGCCTATCGAAGAGCGCCGTAAGTTGATATTCCCTGCCGAATGGGACTTGTCCGAAATCAAGGCCCTGTGCGGAACCGGGCATCGTGGCGCGGTGGAGTACGAGGGCGGAGACCTCGACAGGATGTACGGTCCCACCTGGTTTCTGGACAACGTCGCCAGGGAGACAGGCCTGACGGATGACCTCCGGAAAGTGTTTGACGGCAACATGGAGATGGCCCAGGACGCGCTCACCCTCGCATATTATCTGTTTCTTGAAAGCCGCACCTATTCCCATATCGGGAAGTGGCAGCGTGTAGTGAAGACACCCTCCGTGCATACGCTCACTAGTTCCAGCATCACGAGACTGTCGCAGAATATCACAGAGCAGAACCGGATGGCTCTTTTCAGGCTTCGCGCCAAACGGATGGGCAAGGACGAATACTGCGCCGTGGACTCCACGTCGGTCTCCACCTATGGGTTCCACCTGGTGGACATCCGCTGGGGACACAACAAGGAGCACCTGCCGCTCAAGCAGACACTGGAAGTCATCGTGTACTCCCTTACGTCGCATCTTCCCATCTACTATCTGGAACTTCCGGGCAACATGCCCGACAGCCGTACGATAGAGATGATAGTCACCGAACTTGAGCATGCGGGGTTCAAGAATGTTATCCTCATCACCGACCGAGGGTATGAGTCCATGAAGAATCTCGAAGTCTATATTGCGAAGAATCAGAAGGTAATAACCAGTATCAAATGTGGCCAGGGCGAGGCTCTCAAGGCCATCAAGTCCATAGGCCTGTCCACCGGAGTCCCCGAGGGGATGACCTTCTCGAAGGACACCAACCTGTTCTATAGGCAGTACAGCCTTGACTATCAGGTGCAGGGCAACGGCGAGCATGTCATCAAGGCCGACCGCATGAAGCTCAATCTCTACTTTGACATCCGCAAGCGTGCGGACGACCTTGCAAGGGTTCAGATGGCTATCACCACGCAGGCGGAAGTTGTCCAGGCCGTCTACGAGGCCGGCGAACCCGTTCCCAAGGAAGACCGGGATACCTTCAGAAAGGAGAACAACTTTATGAAGATAGCCTTCTGGAAGAGCGGCAAGGTGCGTTCTTTTGAAGTTGACAGGGACGCAGTCAAGAAAGCCACGCTCACAAGCGGCTTCTTTGCCAGCAAGACCCTCGGCCTCGACCTTGACCCCATGGAGGCGAAGAGCCGGTACGGAATGCGGGACGAGCAGGAGAAGACTTTCATGTTGCAGAAAGGACCCTTGGGCGAAGACCGGCTGAGGGTATGTACGGAGTCTTCCAAGCATGGAAGGATGTTCATTTGTTTTGTGGCCCTGATACTCGCATCATACATCAGGCACATCCGCGGCACTAAACCGGAGCTGACGAATGCCTTCCCGTCAATGGCGGCCATTCTCGAGGGGATGCAGACCATCCGCTGCATCGAGCACGACGGCCGCCGCAAGTTCATCACTCCGTTCGTAGGAGATCAGGTGACTATCTGCGACGCCTTTGGCTTCGAAATCCCGGAAGGGTGCCGTCCGACATACACATCCAGGAATTCAACCAAGGGCAGGCGTGGCCGCCCGGCTAAGCCGCAGACAGAGACTTCTTAGTACAAATAGTTGCAAAACTCAGAATCAAATGCTTGAAAGCCATTTACGACATTCTGGCTCAACTCTTTCCTCATTGGCAATTACCGGAACTACCGGATCTGCCATAAAGCCTTATGCTACAATATGTCATCGAGCCTTTACCGCAGGATAGATGGTTTCAATGGCTTTGTAGACGTTAGAGTATGAGCCATTTGCCGATTCGTAGGCCTTGGCGCGTTGAACGGCAAGGTCTAACTTGCCGTCGGCGACCAAATCCTCCACCCATTTCTTGTTCTTCAAGAAAGTTTCTTTCTTCTCGTACTGCGCAATATATGAACGGAGCTCTTGTTCAACAATGTGGGCGTTGGCGAAATGTCGATTCGTATTGGCGTAATGGATCAAAAACCAAAACTCGATGGAGGGCAAGCTATCACAAAGGATTACGTTTTTCTTGTCTGCATACTTAGCCTTAAGAGTGGCGATGCGTTGTCGCTGTACCTCATCGAATTCGGCCGTATCGGAATCGAACACACAGATAGCCATCGCCCCCTCGTTGATTACCTAGGCAATCTTCTTATCCAACTGATGGATATCCTCCGTACCGAAAAAACGGGGTCGAATACGAATCTGGATATTGAGGATATCATGAAGGTGTGAGAAATACCATTGCTCCGTAATTCCTGCGCCAATGACTACAGGAATCGGAGCATTGGATTGCCTGGTACTTACTTTACGGGCCATCAGACTATCCTCTGATATTAGGAAGGGCCCCGAAAAGACCGTTGCGATAGGCTTTCTGGAGCGAAGCGATACGCTTTAGTCCCTTAAACTCAACCAGCGAGTACACAATAGTTGCACCAGTTTCCTTCTTGTCAGTGAACCACACGGAATCTCGACGGATAAGGTCGTCGGCCGTATTCAGCAGCGGATCATAATGTGTGGTTACTAGCAGCTGGGAGCGGTTCTTCGTAGACAAGAAACGTTGTAAGATGAATTCAACCAGCTCAGGATGCAGGGAGGCCTCGACCTCATCGATATGAAGAAAAGCCTCGCTTTCCAGCGCGCTATAAATAGCGGCTTCCACACCTATCGTCCGCCTTGTTCCGACGGATTGCAATTCCGTTGGTAGGTTATACTTTTCCTCGCCACGCTCATTGCGAACGGTATGCTCAAAGGTTGTCTCAATGGTTTCAAAAGATTTATCCTTCATTAGACGGTCTTTTTCTGATGCCGGAATATTTTCATTAGCCATCAAATAGTTGACCAGCTCCGGTGTCATCTGCCGCCGGACGATATCACTCTTCACGCCCGTAATATTGAAGTCTGCCCGATGAACGAAATCCAGCATATAGTCACGGAGTTTAGCATCCTTTGCCATACGCTCGCTAGCATACAAGAACATCTGTGCGTCTGGTGTAATGGTGGGCAATATCCTTTCTCTCATCCAATCCTTTGCCGCATCGATTTCCGGGATAGCAATGTTTACCTGATTACGGGCCGCAAAGAATGACATATTAGGCAAGCACCTCAATGAGATTTCTTCCTGGGCCACCCTGCTCACTCTCATTACCGTAGAGTTTATGCCGATGACGGACTGTCCTTCACGCCACTCACGGGAAAAGAGCATCGTAGGTTGGGCAGACCTATAATAATATAATTTCTCGGCATAGACTCGGCGTTCATCCAATTCCAACACATACCAATAGCGCGTGGAACCAACATAAAACTTGATTTCGAAGCGAGAAGGCTGATCTGGCGTATTCCTGTCTAACTGGAATGGTATCGTGCCTGTTGGCTCATCCAGATCTGCCGGCTTATTAAACCAGAACATTCGGAGGAAATCGATTATCTCCAAGAGATTGGATTTTCCTGAGGCATTGGCTCCATATACCAGAGCGAAGCGAAGAAGACGCATCCCTGGAGCGACCTCTACCACCTGATAGTCTTCAAACATTTCATCACGAGTTGCCTCGAAACTAAGGGTTATCTCGTCCTTGAAAGACTTGAAATTTTGAGCTTTTATCTCTTGTATCATGGTTGTATTCTGAAAAAAATGCTTTTGCAAAATTACAAAGAAAAACGGAAACGAATCGTTTCTATTCCGGTATTTTGCACGTCAAGCGCAAAATGACAAATTACAATCGAGAAACATGGACTTTCTGATCATAAAGTTTCTCTTCTTCCAAGAGTGCGTGAAGAACGTCGCAAAAGTTTTCAAGTTCACGAGACATCCACTGGTTCCAGTCCGTATCCCGACCTATCTCCGTTTTATGCTTGCTATATCCGACAAGCCCATCCAGCGTCCTTAAACAACGTGGTATATCCCAATAACTTACGCCATCGCCATCCTTAACACAATGCACAAGTCTCTCATCTTTTCTTACTTCCAATGCCCCCGTCTCATTTCGATGTTGACGGATACGCTCACGCAATTCAGAGACACTATGGGGTACAAAGATGGAGAGTTCAATATCTCCTTCTTCCGACAGGGTGTGCATTATCGGTTTAACGAATCCTTCATAATAGCCATATGCCAACGGAGTGGAATGCATATGGTCCATACGATAACACTCTTTTGTTTTCACCAATGTATCCACCAACAAGTCAAGTTCTTCCGCACCAGGCTCAGCTCCTTTGTACATAATCACCGTAGAGCCGTTGAAATCACTGGGTAACGACACCTTCGAGGAAGCCACAATGAATGTTCGACTCAAGCCAAGAGCCCCCATAAACAGTCCCGCCTCAAATAGGACATTATCTCTGGTAACTTTCATGGCTTTCCTCCTTTTGAACAAACAGTCATCCGGGGCGGCCACAAAGACCCCGTAATCAAACTCTCGTGCCGCCTGAGCTAAAGCCTCAAGCGTTCCCTTGTTTAGGACGAAAATGCCACTCCCCTTCCATATATCGACTTCGAGCCAATCTGAGCAGGTGGCTTCAATTCTTTCTTTTATCTTTTGGCAAATTGCCACGTGTTCTCCTGATGAGCCAATAAACAGTTTTCTTTTCATAGCACGTTCAACTCTTTGAAATCTTTTTCAACTTGCCCTCTCCCAATTGTTTTCAATTTTTCTCCGACAGGCTGATGGCAGTGCTTGTACTTCTTTCCGTTACTGCACGGACATGGGTCATTACGGCCTATCTTATTGACAAAAACAGCATCGAAGAAGGTTCGCCATACATCATAATCGGCAGTCCCCAACAATTCTTCATAGAACTCCTTAATACCGGCCGAGTAATGGGCATACTCCTGCACATAGTGACCTGTTATTTTTCGAAAGTACTGATGGGCAAGATGCGGGATTAAGACAGTCTCGATGAAGTCGACCAAATTGATGCCTCGACTACATTGAAGAATCTCATCTGCGTCCACTGTCAAGCATAGGTGATTGTCACTGCCCTTATGCGTGTCCGCGCCGATCGGGATATCACCTCCAACCTCAAACGCTTCCGGGAACCGCTTAGGGTATCCCGGAGAATCATTGATTTCTACCGAATAGGATGTGACGATTGCACCGGAGCCATCCGGGACATCTAATATGCCTTTCAGATACTGATGTCCCGGCTTTCCGACAATGCTAAGGTTGGGATAGCGTTCAACCGCAGCGGCCAGATGTCGTTCGAAAACACTCCTCGCCACAGCTATTTCCAATAAGGTCTGGATAATCCTATGACAGAGCGAAGAGCACTTTCCTTCCCTTCTGCACTTTCATTCTTATCTTCACCCAAAGGGAATCTATCGCCAAGATGCTTGCGCCAAAGTTTGCTAGCCTTCAGTTGGTTGGGTTCATCGACAGCCGCTCTTGCATCTTCCACGAATTTGTGAAGCCTGTCAAGGATATTCTTTTTTCTGGCTTCCGAATAATCCTTGAACAGGTTGTCATAAGGAGTGGTGGGCATATAGCATCCAAACCATGCATTCAAGCTATTTTCCATCGCGATAAGCAGGAACTTGAGCGCCACATCATCCCGGTCGTTGGCCTGATAATGATTCAGCGTCATTACCGTCATCGACAATCCGCTAGGCATCGAGTCCCGAACGTTATCACACCAGGCTTTGAGGTAACGAACCATCCGATTCTTCTGGGGTGTTTTTCTGGCCTTGTAGTAATCAACGAACTCCTTTGGATCATCATCCTGGAAATCACCATCACGAACGGCCAGATGCGGATGCGCATCAACATCCTTATCAAAGACCATCACTGGCAAGTCGATGTTATAACCCGCTTTGTAATTGACACGGATGCATTTATTTTTGTGGCTAGGCGACGCATCAGTCGTGCCATCCACCGCATCCATCACCCAGTCCTGCAGCGTTTCCCCGGTGACGTCATCAGGATTGGACTTGAAATAGACGCCATCGTCCAAATCACAATGATCGTCTTTCGTACGGATACAAGTACCGAGCTTATACGACCCCTGAATGTAAAACTTGGGAGCATATCCGGGATGCTCTTCCTTAAAATAGTCCTTAATCTTCCTGCGCAGATTCTCGCGAGATGTCATCATCTTGTCTTTCTTACTGGACAAGATGTCGAGTTCACCGTTGAACTCTTGAAATAAGTTGTGACAGTTTGCCATATTATTATCTTTTTTTAAATTTACATCGCAAATATACGAATTTTATGCCGAATTTCAAAATAGGTTCAACATCATTTGGTTTTTATTTTCAATTTCTGCGCGCTTTGAGCAAATTCGACGCAAAGACGAGTTGTGCCGCTACCCCCCCCCTCCGGGGGTAGCGGCACAACTCGCATCTTTTATTCAATGTTTACGTGGAATTGAAATCAGAACATATTATGGCTGAAAGGTGGTTGATACTTGATGTTTTACCTTTAAGTCTTGCTTGAATGTTGTCCTAAGCCAATGCTGGACTTCATGCACGAAACGAAGTCCTAGTTTATGAATTAGGACATTGTATGATACTCCTTTTTTGTCCTTGCAGCTATGAAAACGTTTTATGAACGGGGTATAGTCCGCCGAGCTTTTTCCGGAAAGAGGAAGTGCCACTGGATCAAAGTATATTACATCTTTTGTTTCAGCATCAATTGGAATGGCTCTCAAGTCTGAAATCGGGAAAGGCTCCGTCACTTCTTTCAACTTAACATGTGTTTCGGACAAGATTGCTTCTACAGTAAAGACTTCATGAGCCGGATATCGTTGCGGTCTGTCAAGACTGGGCGTTCCTTCGCTGACAGCCACAAAGTCACCCGCGTCAATATCGTTGCTGCGAAGCAGGAGTACAGATTCCCTTTGATCTTCAATGAGGGCTATTAAACCTTGAATCCGATTTTGGTAATAGTTCTTAAGCTTTATGTTGAATTGGATTTCCTCCAAACGGGCGTCCAACTGCTTGAGATAATCAATTAGACTGTCAGCCTGGAGGTAATTCAGACCATTATTCCATTTGTGATCCACATCGATAATCTCTCGCCCTACGCCCTTGATATCAGCCAAGTATCCCAAATATTCCGCAAAGATGGTTTTGCGCACTGCATCCATATCGGTGTCGACATTAAACACAACTTGCTCAAAACCATTGGACGCGAACAGGGGCCACAGGCCTCTGAGCAAATCAATCTCGGGCGCATTATCGTTTTTCTTTGCAAAAATGAATTTCCCAAATTCATACGGTTCATTAAAGACTTTCGCCAGCTGAAACGAAGGATGTATAGTTGCCACCCCCCTTCCATCCGCTGTGTTCGTGATAATGGTAAGCTTGTTAGTATAGCGCTCTAAATGATCCCGCATAGATTCCCGAAGAGCTGTTGAGGCTGATTGTATCAGTGTCTCTTTATCTTTAGGGACTTGAGACATATAGATTGCAGCGAAAGAATCCCAACCCGGATTGTCAATCCTGGCTAGATATTCAATCGCGATATCAGAGGCTATGTCTTGAAAATCAGACAGCCTCATATACATAACGCCCTTGTTTAATGGATCGTCGATAACAGAACTGATCGTTTGCTGCAAATAGGTTGACGCCACCCTCGGCTCAATATCCAGGAATGGCATGAAGGACTCCTTCAACCACAATAGATACCCTGTTTTATCTTTGATGGATAATCGTTGCATGATTTCTTTCACATCCTCTTTCCTCACGAAATCAAAAAGACGTCCCCAATAATTGATATTACCTACTCGATCATATGCAAACGCCAATAATTGAAGATAGCGTTGTATGCGCTCTTTTTCGCCAACTACAGCAAGGTCTTGTGTTAATAAAAAAGTAGTAAGATCCCTTTTTTCCTCTTGAGACCAATTATCTATTGTTTCACACCCATCTTGGAGGGAGACCTCATAAAGATGTAAGAGTTGCCCCTGTGTTAGATGTGCATACTCATAATTAAAGAAGTAGAACTCAAAAGCTGCTTTTGAATAAATACGCTTCCCTCTATCATTATACCATGTAGTATACGACTTGGGCTCCGGAAACAGTTGTGTAAGAACATCCCAACATTGGGGCGCATTATCCGGAGGAGTGACTATCCCTCCTTCTTTTCGAGGAACTAGTGAGTCAGATAGATACCATAATTCATTGCTGGCATCAGTCAATACTCCCGACTGGACATATTCATATCTATGTAGAGAGACATACTCATTTGGATGAGAAAACTTGATTAGCTCCAAAAGTAAATAGTCACCAAACACCACATCCTCCTGCACCCCGGCATAGGCATATACAAGCTGGTTGACAAAACGTTTGACATCACGAACCGTCCTTAATCGACGAAGAATCGGTCTGCTATGTTTCTTTAAGACCACATCAATATCGTGTGTCGTCAGTTTCGGCAACACTCCTTTGGAGACAGCCTCATTCAACAGATCTTGCAACAAGTCAATCAACCGGTATTCCGGATGTGCGGGAAGACGAATCTCGACCGAAAAATACTTATCAGAGTAGTTCCCTGCTCCCGTAGCCCCCAATTCCTTTGCCAATGCCTCATTTACATAGTTCTTATCATATGCCGTTAGAAAGTATATACCAGCGAATGAGCCATTTCGGTCGACAACCTTTAAAACCTCAAGTATTTCCTTTGCTGTCAATCGGTCCATATCGTCCACGAATACTACAATATTCTGACCCGTATCACTAATCGCATTCTGTAATTCTTGGCGCGTGACCGCAACATCTTTTGAAGCCCCAATACGAATAATGCGCAACAACCATTTGACTAGTGCCGGCGTACCATCCGCCACATTAATTGTCGCCGCATACTGTGCAATGGTTCTTCGCATTCCAGAATGATTCGGGGCTAACACCCTTCGCAAGGACTCCAAGAAATCTTCCTGGATATGATCAAGATCCTTTGAAGATCTGGGATGGAAATCCATCAACAGATACCCATTCTTTCCTTTCAACTCATTCCGGATCAAATTCATCAACGATGATTTTCCTTCTCCCCAGCTTCCGACAACGCCTATACTGAACGAGTGTCCAGACACATCCGTCTGCATAATATAGCGGACAATCCGAGACACAATCCCCTTTAAGTTGAACAAATCCTCGTCATACGTTGAGATTGGCAAATCCGTCGAAAACCTCTCTGCTTGTTCTTCTGACGAATCGTTCGAAAGAAGTCGAATGCGCTGACAAATAAAGAGAATCAATAAAAACAGCCCTTCTATCGCAAACCCATCCGAATATGCAAAACGACCTCCCCAATATCCTTCAAACGAGTAATACCCATCCACGCACCGAAAGATACCGTATATCCCAACAGCCAGCAAAAGCAAAAAAGCATCTCTCATCGAGACCACTTTACTCTTCACCACAAATCGCTCTACCCCAATCACGGCCAGTGTCGTAGTAACGACCGCGAAGAATAAGCTCAGGGCATCGTTCCCTTTGAAGCCAAAGATAGGCACCAAGCACTTATCAATAGCATCATGTAATTGTTCCCTGAGCCCCCAGACCAACAAAAGACAAAGAATAGCCATCCCGAGTCCTTTTAGGACTCTAAGAACATCCATCCTTCTATTCTTCGTTGGCTTTTTCACGACTTTATTAATCTTCAATCACTTCCACAATAGCGTTGTCATTATAAATCGTACGATCTGTAGGCAAATGCATAGCCGCAAAAGGAAAACTCGCTGATGCACGGCCTCTCACTTCATAGTCAGGTTTTTGAATATTATTGACAGCTAAAGCCGAGGTCAGATCATTATGAAGGTCACGCATTGTATAGCAGAAAAAACCATTAGGGTCATTAATTGCGTGCACTTTCCATATTGAAACTTTCTGCCTGACAAGGTTGGACATTGTATCTGCATACAGACTGCCATTGAGCGTACCATATGCCTTATGATGATCAGAAGTAGAATAAAGAATCTCCACATGAGGCGATGCTTGCATGATTAGATAATCGTAGTACTTCCTACACTCGTCTCCATCAATTGAATAGATCGATGAATATTGCCTTTGCTCAAAGAGTTGTGACGATGAAAAAGGGATAAGCGAGCGACATGCATCAAGAATAACGGTACGTCTGACATGAGAAAGACCAACTGCGAGCAATTCATCCGTTGGCAACAATTGATGATTCTTCGCATCTGGAATCGGAAGTTGAATAGCTTCCTTACCATCAGTTGTACAACACCCATGGCCACAGAAAACGATAATTGAATACTGACATTGAACCGTATTTAGAGGTATCATAAGCCTTCTCAGCGAATCTGGATCAATTGACCGTTCCTCTCCAAACCTTGTTATTTCTTCATCTTGCCAATAACCACCAATAGGACTCCGGAAAAAAACTTCCCATCTATCCAGTGCATCCTTTGTTGTAGGAGAATAATTTTCATCCTGGGGATTCCCGGGGTTTGATATCAGAAGTAGATGTCTATTCATACGAATAGAATTATATAGTCAATACTTCGGCAAAAATTTACCGTACTAAAAAGTTAAATAATGGAAGCCGGGTGACCGGTTCCGCTATATAAAAGTTCATTGAAATACTGTCAATAACTGTCGCTTGGCAAGCTGATGAAAGGTCCGGAAGGACTCCGGAAAAATGTCTGAAACATTGATAACAGGATAACAAAAGTATTGCATAAGTCGCTGATTATTTGTAACTTAGAGTATCCAACCACTTTAAGTCATGAGTTCATCAAACCTACTTATGCAATACCAATCGAGTGCCTTGAGGCCCTCAAATCAGCGGCAAAGATAAGCAAACCTTTTGAGAAAGTGTTTATGGACACGCTTAAACTCTTTATGGCAATCCCCGGCAAGGTCAATTTCCTTCAGATGGGCAGATACGGAGAGTTCTCTGAACAGACCTACCGCAACAACTTCGCGAATGAGACTTTCGACTGGTTATCCTTCAACGAGCATCTGGTCAGAAAGGCTCTGACTGGAAATCTGCTTGCCATTGCCGTGGATCCAAGCTTTCTCCCCAAGTCCGGAAAGAAAACGCCTTGGATAGGCAGGTTCTGGTCCGGAGTCGCCGGCGAGATGAAGCGTGGCCAGGAGATCTTCGGGGTCGGCGTCATTGATGTGGACAACCACGATTGTATGACGCTGGGCGCCATACAGACACCTGACGCCAAATCTCTTGAGGGGATGGACTACAACCTCGTCGAATGGTACTGCCAGAACCTGATCATCCTCAAGGAGAGGCTCCAGAAGATCTCGCGCCTGATAGTGGCTGACGCTTTCTTCTCAAAGGAGACATTCGTCAGTCCTCTGCTCAGGGAAGACTTCCACGTGATAAGCAGGCTCCGGAATGACGCCGTGTTGTTCTATCCCACAATCCGGAAGCCCACCGGGAAAAGAGGCCATCCGAAGTGGTACGACGGCAAGGTTGACTTCTCCAATCTTGACCTCTCCAGATGTGAGGAGGCGGAGGTGGACAGGGGCCGCCTCTTCGGACTTAAAGCCTATTCCAAGTCACTCAAACGCTTCAACAAGGTTGCCGTATGGTATCCTGACGAAGAGGATATGGCAAAGTGGCAAATATACTTCAGTACCGATGACGCGATGAGTGTCAAGGATGTAATTAATTGCTATAGAATACGTTTCCAATTGGAGTTTTGCTTCAGGGACGGGAAGCACTATGCCGCTCTGAATGACTGCCAGTCAACCGATCTCAGAAAACTTGAGTTCCACAGGAACGCATCCTTCGCGAGCGTCAACATCGCCAAGGTCGCATGTAAGGAACTGGGACTACCATTCTCAATATCCTCTTGCAAGTCGATTATCCATAACGCCTATATGCTCAACAGATTTATTTGCGTGTCCGGTCTGCGACCGGACCCACAAGTTATTGACAAACTTTTCAAAGAACTGGTTTTATTTACTGCCAGGGCCGCTTAGGCCATGGAAAAATTAACGAACTATTGGTACTTATAACATGCAGATTAATTTTGCGATTTCCCCAATTTTTCACTTTAGTCGGTGGTTGGGGGAATTCTTTTCCTTTTTTCAAAGTTACGAAATTTCTATCACTTTATCAATCAATTAGTTAGAAAAGCAAAAAAACTATTTGGACATTTCACGACAGTCCCCAAATACCAAAAGTCGCTCGAATCCTGTATAATCCCACAGATTACTCCAAAATTCGAGCGACTAATTCATCTCTCTCCCCTACAGTCCACGAACAATCTCCGCGAAATTCGCTATCACGTACTCGGCGTCCTCCATTGACATTTTGGTGTTCAGAGGAAGCGTGATTTCATTTTCGAACAGGTGATAGGCGTTCGGAAAATCGGCGATGTCGAAGCCGTGAGCCTTGTAGGCGGTCATCATCGGGAGAGGCTTGTAGTGGACATTGGTTGCGATGCCGCGCTCGGCCATCTGCTCGATAACTTTGTTGGCCTCTTCGCGGGTGCGGCCCTGAAGACGGACCAGGTAAAGATGGTGCGAAGAACAATGATCTGGAGCCCTGTGATTCAGATACTTGACCTGATGGGCTGCATCAAGGCCAGCGTTCAGGGAATCGATGCCGGCATTGTACAATGAAACCATCTCGTGGCGCTTCTCCAGCATTGACGGGTAACGCTCGAACTGGACTAGACCGAGAGCCGCCATGATGTCGGTCATGTTGCATTTGTACCATGGGCCAATGATATCGTACTCCCATGCGCCTAGCTTCGTTTTCGCGAGCGCATCCTTGTTCTGGCCATGAAGCGAGAACAGCTGGGAGAGACGGTAGATAAACTCGTTCCAGGTCTCACCCTCAATGAAAGGTACAGGACTTCCGCAATACACCTGCTGGTGCTCCACATTCCCGTTTCCGAATGGCAGATTCCATGTCAATGCGCCGCCTTCGGCAGTAGTGAAATTCTTCACCGCATGGAAAGAGAACGAAGAAAAATCAGCAATCTCGCCAGCCATCTTGCCATGACGCGAAGCGCCGAATGAATGCGCGCAGTCATTGGAAATGGCAATACGGCCAAGAAGCTTCTGAATATCATTCGCAGGATGGAATTTTGCCAGAATTTCAGGACGGTTCACTATCTCGCGAACCTTATCCACATCAGCGCAGATACCAGCAATATCCACAGGGACAATGACTTTGGTGCGTTCCGTGATAACATCAGCCAGTTTATCGTAATCCATCTCGACATTGTCCTTCTGAGAATCCACCAGGACAATGGTAGCACCGACATGAGCGACGACAGATGCCGACGCAGTATAAGTATATGCCGGAACAATCTCCTCGTCCCCCCCAAAACTCACACCGCCTCGCTCCCGTCTTCGCCGTACTTTCCGTCCTTGGCTTCATAGATGACGGACGGCTCCATGACTTCGACCGTGTGCCAGACGCCAGTTGGGACGACGCAGCCGTAACTGCCGGAGGACGGGTCCAGGACAATGCGTGCCGTTTCATGGAAGCGGCGCCCAATTGCCATATCCTGCTTCTGTTCAATGCCATCTCCAGGTCGCTCTTCCTCGTAAAAGACCTCGACCAATTTACCATGAAGCAACAATACATTCTCGGTACTGTGCGGATGCCGATGGATAGGAACCACAGTGCCGGGAAGAAGAGCATTGAGCATTCGCTGGCTGTTGTCGTCGGATGACGTGCGCAGATCATAGTTCTGACGAAGCCGTGGATTTTCCGCAGCCTCGGACAGCAACTTCGAGATGAACTTATTGTCAATTTTCATCATAATCCCCTAAGTCCATTAGAGACTTCAATGAGGTCTCATTATTCATAACTCATATTGCTTTCGCAACAACATCAAGCGTCTGAATGTCGCGCCATGCATCTAAAGACTTGGTACAAACGACATCAAAATTGGATTTAAATGTGTTGAGCGTTTCTGTAATACGTTGATTATCAAAATGTGCTGCCAAGCTATCGACTTGGTACAAACTTGATACAAGTCTGTATAGCATTACTAACAACACTTCTCGTATTGAAATAATATCTGATTGTTCACAAAACAGTAAGCCTCTGATAAAGCACGTGTCTCGATTTTGTTCCAAATCCCTGTAACAACAAATCAGCCCAAGGTCATACAGAAGCCAATGTCAATGCGTTCGCCACGCCCCACTAATACTCCCTCACCACCACCTCAAAAGCCTCAGCATACATCAAGCCCCACTGTCCACCACGATACGCCGCCAGCCCCTCGATAAACTCCGCCGACCTCGGATGCGGATAAGGCCTCATCACGCCCCTGTACATCGAAAGCGCCTTCACCTTCGCATCCACACCTTCCTTTCCCACCTCCACATAACAATTCGGATTGAACGACACCATCGCACTGTTGATCTTCCACTCCGTACATGACGGCACCTCCATGTACCAGAGTTCCCGTACGCGCTTCACCTCCGGACGGCGCTGGAACAGACGCACCGCCTCCTGGCACGCCATTGAGGTCTGCAGATGGTCATTGTTCGTGTCCGCCGGATGATGGGTGATGATGATGTCCGGCTCGCTCTCACGGATAGCGCTTTCGATGAACTGCACAAGTTTCAGATGAGGAACCGTGTTCATCTCGATGTTCGGGAATGTGGCCTCGAACTTTCGGTGTATTCCAAGGAAGTCCGACGAAGCGTTCAAATCTTCATCCAACTCCTTATCCTCCGGGCGGAAAGCGCGCGCCTTCGCCTCCGTGCACATGATGGCGACATCAATCTGATGTCCCTCACGACTCCATCTGAACATGGACGCACCAGCCCCAAGCACCTCATCATCAGGATGGGCGACTACAAGTAAATATTTCATTGTGAATATTTTTAATTAGATTTTCCTATTGAATATCTCACGCCGAACGTAACACCGACAGAGTCCTGATACAATTGTCCTTTGTCGGCATATAAACCATACAATACAGTAAGACCTTTAACTTTGAAAATGGAATCTACTTGCCCCATAAACGCACCCGAAAACTGCCTTAAGCCAGTCTCTTTGACCGTTCCCCAAGGTTTCTGGTATTGAGATTCACACGTGTAAGGAGTAACGTATGTTCCATAGTTTTCACTATAGGTCAGCATCAGTTTGTAAGGGTACTTGCGGAACAATTTCCCGCCTATACCAAGATGGTGCGATTTTACTCGATTGTTTTCTATGCCAAGATTAACCAAGGCAGACGACCATTCGCCAACATGCACACCCTTGGGCAAGAACAAAGGATCACCAATCGTCCTTCCGTGATGAGTCCAACAAGATTTGTAATATGAGTTATGGAAATAATTATCAACACCTACTGTGGACACTCCGGGAGGAGTGATTGAATGCCCGTCCTTATCGAAAGCCTCGCCATTAATCGGCCCAGATTGATACATGGTATACTGATGCTCGTACACAACATCGCTAATCCATCTGTTCTTATCATTGGAACTAAAGGATAGCGTGTTCACACCATCGGGGAAGTTATAGAATCCCATCCCAGATCCATCGTTGTAGGGAATGTCATGTTGGGCGACAAAGGCCCATTTCTCACCTTGGTAAGACACTCGAATGATCTCGCTTCCTCCTTGGTCACCAATGACGTTCAACCGGTCGCTCATCGTCCCGTCGCCACCGGCGCTGCTGCCAGTCACGACCCTTATGTAATTCTTCAGCGAAACCGGGTAGTTCACATCCGTAGGATGTTCCCCTGCCCACATGGCATAATGATCCAACACCGCATCCAATGACAACCTCTTTGTCAGTGAAAAACGCAATCCTATCCTTGTCCGATGCACCAGCGCATCCTTAACGTAGCGATTGTCTGTAGTCGTAAAATCCCCGTATGCACCATAAATCCACAAATGCTTACGAGTCAACGGCACCGCCACAGGATCCATGCTGACAAGATACCCAGGCATAGAACGGGCGTTGCCCGTTTCCACAAGATGCCCTCCTGTTACAGACAATGATCCAAGTGAATATGATGCGCCCATGAAATCATTGTCCCTATGCTTGATTCCGACATCCAATGTAAACGGCTTCCACTTGATAGACCCATAGAGTTCATCCACCATCATATTCACAGATTTTGATGAAAGGCCAAGCGGGTTTTTATAACTATTCGCCGCCAAAGAAGCGCCAAACCTGTATTGAATAGTCTTGGACTGATCAAATTGTGTGCTTGCCTGCAGCAACGCCAACCCGCCATTCCTCTCCGGCATCAGCCCATACTGGTTGGTCGTCATCCAGTACGGCAAATAACCCTCGGAAGATGCCATGGCACCGATGAGCATTATGGAAGCGATGAAATCGTTCATTTACTTACGTCCAACAAGATAAACAATTAAACAGTCTTCGAATATCCCACCAACTTATCATGCATCCATTGAGGATACATTCCACAGGCGGTGTAGGCTATCGCGATGACTGTCCAAAGGATTAGTTTCATGTCTCCGAAGAAAGAGGCATGCCTCACGTAATAAACGTCAAGTTTCAGTCGGACAGGCAGAACCTTTTCATTGTACTCCTTCTCATCCGGGAACTGATCACCATAGATGTAGTCCCAAAGGCTTGACTGGCTTGTCAGTCCACAAGGCACTGTTGAGGCGACCGCATTCTCTCCACCACGGGTGACCTCAACCTGATCCACCGCCGCCGGACGAGGGCCGACAATCGACATCGTCCCATTAAGAATATTCAACAATTGCGGCAGCTCATCAATCTTGAGCCTCCGCATGATCCTTCCCCACCAAAAGATCCGATCCTGCTCCGGACGAAGCGAAGCCTCGCTTGCGCCACGAGCCACTCGCATGGAACGGAACTTCCACATCTTGAACCGCCTGTTATCCTTCCCGACACGATTGGCGAAATAGAACAATGGCCCGGGATCGCTGACTTCCGTCAGAATAATAGAAACAATCCAGATTGGCGACGTGCCGACGATGCCCAAAATGGCGCAAACAACGTCGAAAAAGCGCTTGAAAAATCTATACGCCATAAAACAAAACCATTATCTCATTGTCTTCTTCGGTTCTATCCCCTTAAGACTCTCATCAAAAGTCACCACATTATAGTCAAAATCATATTTTGACATCTCCGGGACATAATACGAATCCGAAAACATCTTAGGAATCTGAGGCAAAACGAAAGAACCCAACCATACCAAAGGATTAAACAAACCGGTTATCCAAACCTTCTTTCCGTACATCTTCGCAAAAAACCGGATACACTCCACAGTGTCCACCAACTCCTTATTCTGCGGATAGAATGTACCGTCCAGTTCTCTCTCGATCAGCTGCTTCACGAATTCAGACAAATTGTCAATGGCAAGCATCGACCGCTTATTGTGCCACGCCGGAAATACCGGTGTCTTAGTGGCCAGCCAAGCCAGCCTCTGGAAATTACCCTTTCCGGTAGGCCCGTAAATCATTGGCGGACGAATAATAGCTATCTTAAACGTATCACACGACAATTCATTCAAGCCCTTTTCTGCCTGCAATTTAGAATCACCATAGAAATCATTAGGGTTAGGCATCGTATCGTTGGTTACCACATCCCCCTTCAATGACTTGCTCGCGTGATAAACGATTTTCGAACTCATGTAAATAAACTGCTTCACGCCATGAGACTTCGCCCACTTAGCCACCTCAACAGCCAAATCCCTGTTTACCTTATAATAAAGAGGAGCCATTTCCGGCTTCGGATCCACATGCGCAATACCTGCAACATGAAATACAGCATCATACTTCGAAAAATCGGCTTGTTTCCAAACTCCATCCATAGTATCCACCGTATCCACCTGATATTTATCAGGCTCACGCATCAGCCAACGTTCCACGGAAGTACCCACAAAACTATTGGCACCAGTTATCAGTACTCTTTTCATTTTTTTAAATTCAAATATGCAATAGTTGGAATATGGACTGGCACTTATGCTCCGTTTCCAGCTATCATCTATTTCATCACCAACTTATTATATACTGTCTTTACCCAATTAACCAGAGAAATACCAACAATAGTAATTGTCAATGTCAATACAAATGCCACCACCGAATAACTACCGTTATTAGAAACTGCAGCACTTCCACATCCTAAAAGCACACCAACGATCACACAGACAAAGCCCTTGATCGGATTGTGGATAGCCATAGCGGTGAAACTGTTGCGACCGAACCATTTAATCCAATGCATCCACTTGGCATCATTCCGACAAGACTCAGTACCGGCAAGCAACATACAGAACAAAAGCATCATCGCTATTCCCGCCAATGCACATGGATAGGTAATCAAGGGATTATGTATATCTGCATGCCCAAACGATATGCTGCCATTGCAACTACTTCCAATAAACACAAGGGCACCTAGCAACATGCATGAAATAAGTGCAACGACACGATGGCTATCCACCCAGTTCTGCATCTGCTGATGTCCGAATTTCTGCACTGTCAGATGTCCTATCGCGAAAAAAGGCAAGCCAAGACAAGCGACCTCCAAATTCCATGGCAGCAAAGTAATATCTACGACATCGACATACGTAATCATGTAATAACTTACCGATGCCATGGCAATGCTGACAAGCAAAATCCATACTTTCTTGAAATCAGACAAGAAATAATAGATGACCTCCATCACAAACAGGCAAGTTACAAACCACAACGGCACATTGTGAACCAAGAAGCCACCACTACCTTGAGCGATGAAAGTCTGCGCCAACGGCATCCAGTAACTATCCACTTGGGCATGTGTCACTAAGGAGAATGCAGCCCATACAAACCATGTCAAGAACGAAAATATCACATATGGCACGAGCAGCGATTTCACTTTCTTCATAAAAAAAGTCCTGAAATCAACATACTTACATTTATTGAAAACCATACCACTCAAGAAGAAAAATAAAGGAATATGCCATGCATATACGAACGCATTACTCCATCCTGTAAGACGGATATGGCCCCACATGATTGCCAACATTCCAAAAGCCTTAGCTAAGTCATTGTAATCTAATCTTTTACCCCCCCCTATCGGATTCACCAGTCCTGTACTATCCATAATATTCCTATGTTTTATCCTTTCAGTTTAGCTTTTCTAAAATTTGGATCCAAATACTTCATAATTCCCTGAAGACATCCGGCTATCATAGGCAATGGATCATTCCATGCGCCATCATGATAACTTACATCTTTCCCAAAGAACTTAAACCATGACGGTTTAAACTTGAATCTCTCGGGTGAAAACAAAAACCACATCACATCCAATCCAAACCATCGAACCTGCTGACCAGTTTTATATTTAGTCATATCAAACAGTTCTGCGCCATTGCCAAGATATTCATCTACAAATATTTTCGCAAAATTTACACCTGCAGCAAAACTAGCCTGGAGACTTGATGGGACGCGAGGGTTAATCTCAATAATTTTAAGTTCATGAGTCCGTTTATCTTCCAATATATCAAAGTCAGCAAAGCCATGCCAATTTAATTTGTCCAAACAGCGTTCACACTGTTCTACGAGAAATGGATGTTCCACCGTCTCACTATAGCAACTTGTACCACCTTTAAGTGGAAAGAACCTGCGGATTTTAATCACAGTTGAGGCAACTGTCTTTCCATCATACCTACGAAACAACATTACATTATAATAATAATCAGGCTGTTCCACATACTGCTGTAGCGCACAAGCGCCAAAACTCTTAGCAATAGCTGGATAATTGTCTTCAAGTTCCTCCAAGTTTCCAACTTTAGTAATCCCCTTAGCTCCTGCCGACAAGTTAGGCTTAATCATAGCAGGAAATCCCACATACTCTGCCACAGATTTTAAATTATTCTTAAACTCTGAACTTTCTGTCCCCAACTTTATTGAAGGTAAAGCCCTAGTATGTGGATGCACGATGTCGAACTTTTCACATACCTCCATAAGTTTCTGCTTATCATTAGCCAACTCAAAGGTAGAATATGTCTCCACCGCACAAATAATCTTATACTGCCGCTCGACCTTTTCCTTTTCAAGGCTTAAGAAATAAGCAGACTCATCACCCATTGGAATAATCAATTCATATTGGTGTGACTTAAGATGCTCATAGAAATAAGCCTTGAACGCCTCTGGCTCAAGGTGTAAGTTTGGGGATTTGTACTTATGTTGAAGGTATTTGGTAGCATACCCGCTGCTAACCCTTTGTGCACAAAGGGCTGTCAACTCATGTCCTAGTTTATTCAACTCGCGGGCCATACACACCACTTGTACGCCTTCACCATCAAGCAATAAAATCTTACTCATATCAAATAAATAACCTGTCTGATTTACTTACCCATTACCTTATTTATAAAAATCTCATATTGTTTAGCCTTACACTTCCATGAGAAGTCTCTCTTCACACGCTCAAGATTAGCATCTCCCTGCCATTTTAGTTCATCGTAATGAGTATAGAGATTATTTAAAGCTTTAGTAATATCTTCAGGACTATCTTTATCTACCCAAATACCACTCTCGCCAAGAGCTTCTCTATTGGCTGGAATATCGGATGCTATACATACTTTTCCGTAACTCATAGCCTCCAATAGAGATATAGGGAGCCCTTCAATAGTAGAAGGAAGACAATATGCCCAAGCGTTACGCAACACAGCATCCTTATCAGCACCGAAGATTGCTCCTGTAAAGATGACATTCCTACATCTCGCCGCCATCTGATGGAGTTCATCTTCGAATGTAGAACCTGGAGCGGCGCACCCACAAATCACCAGCTGCTTGTTCTTATAGTCGCTATCAATAAAACCTTTGACAAGACAATCCGGATTTTTATCTTTTACAAGTCTTCCCATGAATACCACATAGTTGTTGGGCACAATACCGAAACGGTCAAGCACATTGCTCTTCTTCGCTTCTCCTGGCAGATTTACAGCCCCGGTGATAACCGTGCTCTCCTTTCCAAAAGTATCAATCAGATATTTCTGTTGTTCTGTAGAGCAAACTGTAATATTCTTGTGCATACGACAGTATAAATCAAAATATACCTTAGCAACCCTGCGCCAGAAAGGAGAGTATTTTGTACGCATAAATTCCAATCCATGCAGTTGTAAAACAACCTTCTTACCGAAGATTCGAGCCCATATGGAAGAGAAAAAAGCTGGACCGCCACAATTGTAGTGAATCAGTTCCACCCCTTTTTGTTTAAATATCGCATCAAATGTCGATTTCACTCCGAGTCCCATTTTATTGTAGACCGCGCTTTTTGTTGATCTCTGATGAACCACCTTGAAGCCATTCACCATTTCTTCCCCATTATGGTCGCTCTCTTGATAGACAATGATTTCATGCCCCATGACTACAAGTTCAGTAGCCAAATTATACATAAAAGTAGCGATACCATCGGGATGATGAAATGTACGACCCCCAATAAAAGCTATCTTCATATTTTTGTTTTTAGTATTTCTAAGTAATTCTTCTTAAACTTTTCTGGAGAAAAGTTGTATAGATTCTTATGTCCATTCTGTCCCATTAGCACACGAGTTTCATATGATGATAGAAGCGTTGATAGACAATTTGCCAGCCGGTCAACATCTCCAATAGGTGTAAGATAACCGCTCTTGTTATCCTCAACCAACACATAATTATCCCCCACATTTGTTGCCACTACTGGGATACTCCAGTTCATAGCCTCCATAATGCTATTGCTTGTACCTTCAAACAAACTCGTCGAGAGATATATGTCTGCAACTTTCAGTACTTCCTGCACGTTGTCTGGTGCTATAAGAATATTTGTATAGCTAGTTAGCCCATATTCACTTACCCAAGTTCTAATCTGATATTCCAGATGGCCATGACCTATAATAGTGAATACAAAGTCTTGTCTTGTTTTTCTCAGTTCCGCAATTGTTTTAATGGCTGTTAGATAATCTTTTTGAGGTTCAAAGCGTCCGACAGTTATAATATTCTTAATTATCTTGTCTTCGTGTGCTACTACATCACTATCACTTATGTTAGGGAAGCAATTGTGAATTACAATAGTCTTTTTTTTGCAGAACCCACGCCTTTCAAAGTACTCTGCTCCAGACTGACAATTGTAGATAGTATAATCTGCAAAGAAATTATGTGCAAACCACTCCATAATCGTTTTTATCGGCGCCAATCTCGAATTTCGGATTCCATTAAAAACAGTTTTCACTCCCGCTAATTTCTCGACAATAGCACCAGTCACATCGCATGCTGTCAAGTAATTAAAAGCTACTTCTATATGCTGTTGTCTCAATAGATAATAATACTCCAGCCATTTACCAATCCGTTTTCCGGAAAGATAATGAATATGTACATGAGCATCCTCCAGAAACTTCTTTACTGTTATTGAGAGATTCTTTTTCCCCCACAATGATATAAAATGCACCTCATGCTCTTCACTGAGAGTAGCAGCCAGAAGAGCAGCCTGCTTCTCCGCACCTCCTGGCTTAATTGTTGGTATTAGAATAGCTATCTTCATCTCGCTCTATCCTTTATATATCGAGCAGGATTACCTGCCCAAACCTGATATGGAGGAATGTCCTTGGTTACCACACTTCCAGCCCCAACAATAGCACCTTCGCCAATAGTGACAGGACTACAAATGCAAACATTCACACCTATAAAAACATCGTTTTCAATATGTACCTCACCTTTGCGGAAATGAACTCCCGGCTGAGTGGGGTCAAGATAATGTGTTAAGATTTTTGTTCCGGCTGTTATACGCACTCCTTTGCCTATAAAGATTTTATCGGGATAGACAGTATCAATCCCAACACCACCATATACCATAGAATGGCCTTTGATATTTACCCCCCCCCATTTTAACAATATAGATCTATGCTGAGGCAACATAGGCAAACTTGACAGTCCAATCCATAGTTTCCTCCACATCCGTTTGGGAGGATATACTTCAAAGAAATGTTTTATTGTCATAATTATTCTAATTTTTTAAATAATTCATCATATCAAGACAATGCTAACAAGTTTCCTAACTTCTCATCCCATTCTTCTGGGATAAAAGCTCCCATACCAGCAGCTGGGTAGAATGTAAGTTCGCCAAAGTATATTTTACCATTTACATTATACAAATCAACTCGCAAAAACTTATAGTTAGCAGACAAAGTTTCAGCTAAACGAATCATTTCTGAAAGATTGCTTGGCATGTTCTCCACATGATTTGGATCTGGTTTACAAGCAACCTCACCAAAAGGCAGCAAATCACCATTTGGTGAATAATAATTAGCGTGATGTTCTACAAAACGCCCAAAGTCTATTTTAAAGAATTTCACTTTTCCATTAAAACAAAAAAACTTGTAGTCTGGTAAATCAGTTTTAGTTTCACCATTGTTAATTATCTGCTCTGCAATATATTTTTCTGCTATAATTTTGCGAGGCACATTTAGATAAGGCTTCTCACGATACGTCTGTCCAGCATTTGTATACATGGACTTTTTTAATTTATTTTTAGCCTTTATTTTATCAAACTTTGTTTTATCAGTACAGACAATAACACCACATCCTCCACCACCATGTGTAGTCTTTAAGACAAATTGATTTGGCAATGAATTCCAATCTATGTCTTCCACACTATCCCAAACGGCTAAAGTCGGAATAATATGTTTATTGCCTATACGTGATTCTACATAATTCTTGACAGCCAATTTATCTACCAATTTAGTATATTCAGGCTTATAATCGTATATTTTTAACCATTGCAATTTCTCGTTGAAAGATTTAGGATTTTTCAGATGAAGTATTTTACCTCTCATTTCAAAAAAGAACAAAACCTTTAAATATAAGGCATCATTCTTAATGAAAGGTGACAATCTTCGAAAAATTGCAGCAAACATCCAGAATGGATCCTTTATTGCTTTTATGAATTGATTTCGTTTACTCATATGCCTCTATTATAGCTATTTCTACAAGTTAAAACTTCGGAAACGCAATATTTGACGCTATTTCAGAAAAATTTCACGATTCTGACTTGCAGATTGTTTTTACAATTTCACTAATTCTTCACTTTCTAAGTGGATTGATGGATTCATTTTTCCATCACACCATAGTTGCTAAATTATAAGGTCTTTGTAGTAATTACTGCATAAGACTAGATTACAGCACATAATTTTATTATATACTAAATTTATTTATTACATACCAAATGCGTGAAGCATTTTTTTGACTTCAGTCAAGTTATTGAAATTACTTATTGCACAATCATAACCTTTAAGTCCTAATTCGTTTGACTCTGAAGGATTATTGGAAACCCACATCATTTTATTCGCAATTTCAGCAATATCATCTGGTTGAACTAATACAGCATTTACGCCATCTATTAGAAATGCATCGATATCTCCGACTCTAGAAACTACTACAGGTCGTTTTGACAAAAGATACTCCCCCAGTTTTGTCGGAAAACCATAATGAGCCTGTTTGTTGTTAGGTCTTGTCAATAATAGCATTTCAGCATTCGACAACAATTTAGGCATTTCATTGGGTGACACTGCACCCAAAAATGATACGTAATCACCTATCCCGTTTGCAAATGCAAAATCTTCATATATTTTTTTTTGCTTTTGAGATTTAATAGGGCCTGCGATATATAGTTTCCTATCAATGAAACACTTGTGGTATATAGTGAAAGCTCGAAGTAATTCAGAAACCCCATCTTTAGAGTCATCACAAATATTACCACAGTACGCTAAATATTTACAGCCACAATTGTTTATCTCAACATTATCAAATCTCTCTTTGTCTACTATCATATTTATTATATGGATATTATTAATTCCGTTCTCCGAAAAATACCTTTTTAAAGGTCTGGAAATAACAAACATTCCATCTAATTTTTTACACGCTTTATTGAAATTCTTTGTGCTAACTATTTTTGAAGTGACTACGTCTGGATGTTCCGTCATTTCATTGAATATTTTTCCCTTCTTAAATTTTGCAAAAAATGGCAAATATTCCCGACAACCATATAATAAGGTTATGCTGTTCTTTTTTAAATCAAGAAACAAAAACTTTAATACAAATAGGTAAGATAACAACAAACATAGATATCTATTCGAGGCTCGCGTTGCAAAGTTTCCTCTTATATGTATTCCTTTTTCACTTACATAATCCTTAGGAGCAAACTCACGCAAACCAATTATCTCTATAGAGAATCCACACTCTTTAAAACCTTTAGCATATGCCAGTAACCTATTTGCAATTGCGGTACCATAAACAAAATGATTGCACAGTATATATATTTTATTTCCCATAATTATCGATTAGTACTGATAAATTAAAAAAACGAATAAAGTAAGTTCCTTGAAATCCTATTTTTGAATGAGTTGCTGTGGTGGAAACTCCCTCCAAGGCCGTCTCAAAAGTCCATTCGAGATTAAATTTGTTCATTTCTCTATAACGAGCCAAAGCGAATTCTTGATTCTCACTGAGGAATGTTTGACTTTTAAGACAGTCTCTCCCCCCCATTACATGTATAATACTGAACTTTCCTCATAGATTATAAAAACTCCATAACATAATATAATCTGGAGAGAACAGTTGTAAAAATCGCTTCTTAAGAGGTACCTTAAAATACCCTCTATTCATCATCATATCTGCTTGTAGATAGAACTTAAGTTGCTTACGTGAAGTTATCATAATAAAAAATCTTAATACACCATATATTTGTTACCCGCACAACTTAAAAATAGATCTCGTTATCAATTTAAACAAAACACTGAACGTTCAATTTCAGAGTCAGACACATCATTATCACATTAATAAATCAGTGTCCGTCTGTCTAAACCGGAATATTGTCTGTATTACATTCCTCCTATGGATGTTTGCGTTTTCCGTTACAGTACAGCCCAAATCTAACACTACTTATTTGCCAAAGTCTCTGATAAAAAACTAATAAGTTTTTTTGTTACTTCTTTTGAGCCGAAATGATTTATTGCATAATCATATGCTCTTCTTGCAACCTTTTTAGCCTCTTCTTTATGAGTCAGAATATATCTCATTTTCTTTGCATATCCAAGATCGTCACAAGGTTCCACCATATAAACTGTATCTCCATCTTGTACATAACAGTGAATTTCCCCGACATTAGTTACAATTGTTGGCGTTTTACTCATCATATATTCGGCTAATTTTGTAGGGAATCCTCCGGCAGCCCTTTTCGTAACTGGCTGAGATGTTACTAGTATTTCTGCATTTGCCAGAGTCTGTGGTACTAAATTGTAATCTATTCTCCCTTTAATAAAAACTCTATTAACCAAGCCAAGGTCAGAAATAACACCTTCGACAATTTTTTTATCTTTTTCACTAGGAGTTCCATAAAGATATAAATCTATATCAGGGAAATCATCGCAAATCCTTTTGAATGCCCTGATTATATTATCAACATTGTCTTTAGCCAACATCATATTCCCCATATAACACATATATTTTTGTGCAACCATCTGTTTCTTTATGCCTTCGAAACGATTAATATTCAAAATCGAACATAGAATATGAGTAGGCTTCTTGCATACTTTTTCATCATAGAAATTTTTAAGTGCTTCGGTCATAAGCACCCTAAATGAGATGAAGAGATTAACGAATTTATAGATTAATTTATAATATAATGGGATTGATGATTTTAGTTGTCTTATTGGTTCTGGAAACTCATCTCCAATAAAGCCAGTATTAATTCCCATCATTCGCAATATCGGCACAAAAAAAAGAAGATAAATAGGATGATCAAAACTCAAAAGAACGCAATCAAATTTGTCCTTACTATTAGATAATTTTATAATATTAAGGGCATTGATTAGTGATTTGGGCCTGTCAATGAACAATTTATGTAATTTAGACTTATTATTGTCTCTTTGATGTGCATAAGTGTATTTAACACCACCCGCATAACCCTTAAGAGGATATGAATTATTATCAACTTTTGGCTGAAATATCACCACCTCTACCTTACATCCATTATCTACTAATCCTTGGCCATATGATAATATTCGTATGGTAGGTGCCATTCCTTCAGGAAAAGAATATGTGCAAAGAATACCTATTTTATTAATCATAAGAACAAGTGTTAAATGCAAAAAAATATAGTACCATAAAGAAAGGAGAATATGTAATTGTCTGAGAAAAACATAATAACACTAAAGAGGAAAAAACAATAATTTTCATACCCCAGTGACTATTACTTACATATTGAGCTGTCCCTCTATATAGCAAGAAATAAAAAAGAATGGATAAGGGAATTCCATAATACCTCATCAAATCTGTCAATCCATTGGGACTGCTGAAAAGCTCATTTGCAAAAACATTCGAAAGAAATGGTCCAAAACCAATCAATGGTGATTGTATTATTTGAGACCAATGATATGCAATAGCACCAAATCTTGACCAAGTAGAGTCGTCTGCATATTGCTCTGCAATTTTTTCAGTCATAAAATCGAGCTGCCCTACATAGTATACAACTGCAAATAGTATGACAAAGAGAATTAGTTTATAACTCCTTTTTATGTTTGAAAAAAAAATGTATCCCAAAAATATCACGGACATAGCCACATATCCCGTAGTAGAAAAGGTAGTTATATTCGTAAGAATGAGAACAAGACTCTTCTTTGATGTGATTGACTCTTTAAAATAGAAAAGGACAATGGCCAAAGCTAATGTTATATAAATAGTAAATCGTCCTGGCTCCCAAAATGGACCAGAGTTTCTTATCACTCCATCGTATTCTAGGGGAATACTGAATATGTAAAGAGTTGTTACAACATTCGTATTATTCTCAATGTTGTCCCATCCTAAAAGAGGAAATGACGATGCTACTGACTTCAGTAATGATAATCCAAATGGAAATAGACAAATAATCCATAATATCAAGCAAATCAATGAAATATAATAGACTATATCTACATATATATTCACAAATTTACTTGAAAGGATTTTAGCAAACATAGCACAAATAAAGAGCACACATGCAGGCTTAATTATATTGATTATAGCCCCGCCATATGATATCATTTGTAATAAATGAACCATTAGAACCATACCAATAAACAAGCAGGCACTCTTGGAAAGTTTATATCCTTTTTGAAAAAAAATAAATCCCACTAAAGGAAGCATGAACAACATCCACTCAGGAAAAACCCCATAAGTAAAACCGCCTCCTGACCATAGCATTAAAAAAAGGAGTATGGCATACTCGTACCACTTGGCTGAGTTGATATTCGTAATTATCTGTTCCATATACCTGTCGCTGTTTGATTTATGAGTCTGCCACATTGCAGTTTTGCCCAAATGTAATTTAGCACAAATACAACCACGTTTGCGATTAACACACCTGAGAGTCCCCATAAATCACCTAAAAATAATGCCAATGGGATATAAACTATTGCAATCACCCCAGTTATTACCATTTGGGCAAATACTTTTCCTGTTCCATTAATAATAGTACCGTAAACCTTATACAGCATCTCGAACGATATATATAGTAAAATAAGGCCAGTTGTAGAAAAATGTATATTTATAGCATCCTTACCCAACCAAATATGATATACATATTTAGAAGCAACTAACATCAAAATGCCTATCAAAATAGAGATAAAACAAACTTTTTGTGAAAAAGAAATTGTCTTTTTTATCCACATATAGTCTTTTCGTATGTATGCATCAGTTGTTGCTGACCATACCGGAGTTATGACAATAGTGAAAAACATGGTTAAAAGGCTAACATATTTAAATGCCAAGTTATATTCAACAACTGCTTCTGGACTCACGACTCTTGCAATGATTATACTATTTGCTTGAAATAGTACAATAGTAATCATTTGGAGAACAAAGAACTTCATGCCAAGACTTAATATGCCTCCGACAGATTTTATATCAATAAATTTGAAAGAAGGTGCAATGTTTTTCAGTTTGGTTCGAAAAAGTCCTACAGATCCACAAAAAAGGACCAATGGCGGAACAATACTATTCACAGCTCCAATTTGCAGTACAGATGTTACATTAAACACAAATACCTGAATAATCAACGCTATAAGAGATATTGCTTGACCAGCAAAAGTAAATAAAGACTGGAATGCTGGCATTTGATATGCAAACAGTATAGAGTTTAAAAGCCCCAATAAAAACTGAACACAAAAAGCTACAAAAACAACGTTAGTAAGTTCTCTAATTTCTTTTGCATCACTTGTTGGAGAATTCAAAATTGACAACCAATCTACAAAGGGACTCACAATTAAAAATAATGTAACTATTATTGTTACATATATTGCAAGAGTCGCATAACAACTACTCACTACTTTTTTGGCAGAACAGAAATCACTCTTCGCTAAAAACTCAGGAAGTTTATTTCTTAGACCATTTCCTAAACCAATATCCATATAACCAACCCATCCCACGATTGACGTGAGGGTTAGCAATACACCATAATCAGTTCTGTCCACATGATGAAGCATAATAGGAGCAGATATTAGTGTCAGAATCATTGAAATTCCCCTAATACCTATCATAGCCACAGTATTCTTGTACATTTTTTTACTGCGACTATCAGAGCTACTAATCGTTTTTCTTATTATTCTTTCTATACTTAGCATTTATCTTTTTATTAACAAATATATAAAAGCGACTTGAAGGCAAACGCAAATCAAACACTTGCTTTGAAATGAAATAATGTCATTAAACAACCGAGACCATGCATATGCTTGTTTATTAAATTTTCTAGCATAGGCCTGAGGATGTGTCGCGGCCGGTGCCTCCGATTCGCCTTCTTCAGGGCGGCCCGTCACCTCCACCTCCACGATCTTCTTGCGGATGTTGCGCACAAAGTTGTCCATCACCCTGTAGGGAACGTTGTTCCTGTCGCAGAACGCCCGCATCGTCATCCCGCGCGGCACCCACTCACTCTGGTACTCCACATAGAAACGCTCCAAGTCTTCGCTGCTGTACATTGGTCTCGTTTTTCCGGCTAAGGTAAGGGGCTTTTCTCCGGGTCCAAAATTTGACCACTAACTTTCATATTTGGCTCTTTTTTTTGTTCGAGCTAAAGGTATTCAGACTTATTCAGAACTCAATGCGGAAATGTGGACGCGTACATCTAACATTTAGATGTCACAAACTACTATATATCTCCCAAAACGCGTTTTAAAGACCTCATGTTCTGTACCACCTCATCTCTGCCTGTTTCCAGTTCTAGTGCACTTATATACACTGTATGCCACTGTTCTGTTACACAAATTTCAGAATGAGATCGACGAACAATTTTCTTACCATAAACACTTAATGAACCATATGATTCTCTACGTACATTGTTTTTTACTTTCTTTTTATTCTTACCTGTTTTCATTGTTTTCCCATTTTTAATAGTTCATGCAAATGCCATTCTAACAAAACTCTGTCAGATATTTCCTCTATTATCCTTTCATATTTCGCTATTCTATTTTCCTTGAAGCACCCTTTATTCGGAGAAGAAAAGCAAACCACAAATACAAGTTCGTTTCCGTCGAAAATAGGTAATGCTAAAGCTGATTTAGCCCTGCATCCTTTGGGTTTAAAAAAAATTGCACTTTTATCTGTATCGTTTATGATTATCGGTTTGCCTGTATCAACAACCTCTTTCGCTAATGACTGATTATTCAACTCCTCAATTTTACATTTTATACTGTCTTCCCCACAAACAGCAAGAACATCTCCGATTGTCGATTTTTTACAATAAAGTATAGAAGATTTAACCATTTCATCATCGGTAAGAAATTGCATCATAAGGCAAAATGCCTGGCAAAGACATTTTATCTGACTTCTTGGCTTTGAAATGTTTCTAAAGATTGTTCCCTCTGTTTTGTAGTTGGAATTACGTGCTTCTTTAAATCTTTGTCTCTTTTCTTTAACTACATTGTCAATATTTGACATCAAGTATAGTAATGTATCATATCCGGATTTCTTGTTTCTGAACTCTAAATATTCAACCAAGACATAAACTAAACATGGTATAATTAAGGCAAAAAGCACAACTAAAAAAAACTGTATCCACCCCGTCTTTAATAAACCTCTTACGTATTCAGGCACAATATTGAGTATCCAAATCTTTATTGCCGAAGATGATAGAACTATCCCCATCACTGTTGGTGAAATACAACAGCATAATTGGCACAATAGTTTCTTTCCAATGACACCTATATATGTTTTATCCAAAATACTTTTCATTATCATTTATGCCATTAGGTACACTTCTACTCTTCCACAGACCTTCGTCAAACATCTGGCGTTCAGTTTCATCACTATTGTTTAACTTGACTTTCTGTTATTGGTCAATTTTGGGACCCGCGTCAGGGCCAAGCAAATAGCAGCCACTCGCTCGTACGCGTCCACTTTTCCGCAAGCTGATGCTTGCCGCTGATTTTCAGCGGTTTCCTTAAACTTATTTTTTTCGATTATTTTGATTTTTTTGCTATGTGGGCAGATAACAAGGCAGGCAGCACGTCAGGTCGTCACCGTCCCTTGCCGTCCGCAGTCGCTCCAATAGGGATTTCTGGTAGTCCTCCACGTTACGCTTCATTATCTTGCAACTCTTGATCACCTAATACATGAATGCGTTGTGCCTGGCCGACCTCTCGCTTCCGATGTTCCCGGCGTTCTTCAGGTTCATCTTTATCCGACGCATCATCTGCTCGCCGAGGTTGTTCGAAAGCTCCACGTCGCCACACTCCAGAACCCTCTTCATCACCGGCCATTCCCCTCTCGCATATTTAAGGGCCTTTTTCAGCAGTTCTCCGCAGCCCACGAAGTCCGACTTACGGAACACCTCCAAACGCTCCTCTATTCTCCTCATTATGTCCACTGTGCTCCCGTCGCCTGAAGCCATTTCGGCATCCTTCGCCTTTTGGCTCTCCACGTCAACATAGTCCTTCTTTTCGGATTCACGGTTCTCTCCGCGGCCGGATGGGGCATCGTCATCCCTGCCTCGGCCGGCGTTACGCTCTGATTTACGCACGAAGTTCCTGCCGCTGAACACGTAGACGCTCTTCGCGGTGTTCGGATTAAGCCTCATCTCATCGCGGACGATACCGCTCAGGCCGGATATTCCATTGCGCAGGTCCACCTTCTCCCGATACAGGTAGATGGAATATTCACTCGACATCGTCACCATGGCGCCACTATCCAAGCATCTTCCTGACCATGCCGAACAGCTCGCTGATGTCACCGTCGCACTGCGACAGCTCCATACCGTTCGTGAACCGCACACGCACGTCGCGGATGCCGAGGCCTCCTTCCGGCATTCTGTCCACGACCAGCGGGATGAACCCGCCAGATGACTGGCGATCGTCGGCCTCCTTGAGGACGCTGTAATCTTTCTGGCCCCTGCGTGAATATTGCATGAACTTCTCATAGTCATACCCCTCCTCCTCGCAGAACTTCTTCATCGAGCGGCCGCGGCCGTTCTGGTTGTAGTGCTTCAATGCGAATGCATAGTTGATCGGTTGCTCCTCTTTCATCTTTGGCTCGTTATTTTATTCGAGGCAAAGATGAGCAGGCTTATTCAGAACTCAATGCGGAAATGTGGACGCGTAAAGTTTGTCTTTCTGTATTGTAGTTACTCCAATAACATTTCAGAGCCCAACAATTCCAGCCCTATTTTATCCAGAAATGGAAATGAAGCCAATGCCGATACATCATACTCACACCAGAATGTCTTTTGCAAGTTTGCATTCTCACTAAACAGTTTTACTTTTCTTCTTGGCTGCAGAAGCTTCATGAAACGAATTTCCTCATAAAGCCAAGGCGAAAAAGTCTTCTTCGTCAAACCATTGCTTAGAGATATTGACTCCTTACTTTCTATGAAGATACAATACTTTGAAGAGTTTATAATATCAAGTAGCGACATTGATAGAATCGCATGAACATGAGAGGTTGTAAAGTTCCGTTTTTTATAGTAGTAAGTCTTCTTGTATCGCTGCAAACAATACTTATCATCTATTTCCTTCAAAAGTTGATCCGCACTTCCCCAAGCAAACGAGTCAACAAAGCAGGACATTCCTGGAAAACGTTTTTCTATCCATGCGGCTAATAATTTAGCATCTGACTCATTATTGTGAGAATGGGAGATAAAAATATCATATGGTTTACCGCCTTTTTGAAAAGTAGGAAAATAATCATCTTTTAGAGCATCTCCTTTCACAATACCATCAGCAGGAAGAACAAAGGAGCGAATCACATCTTTGTATTCCATCTTACACGCTACATAAGACTTTATCTCTTGAGCGCTTACTTCCTTTGCCAATGATTCAACTATTGATTTATCCGTTCTATATGCTAAATTCATAGTATATCAGTAATTAATTTCGTTGAGGTTCAAAGTTCTAGCAATAGAATCTGATACTTCAATGAAGAGTCCTCCTGGTATTGCTAAATCTTTGATACAAACAATAGTATCCATAGTATATTCTAGTATAAATTGAGCGTTTTTATTCAACCTAGACAACCCCATACCCATTAGAGGCATATAAACAGGTTGGTCATCTGCTGTGATACTCAAAAATTTACACAATTTACTTATACAAAGGCCTAACTCTGAGAGTTCGATATAAGCATGATCATTTTCATCAAAATGAGTCAGCGCCATTAAAACATATGTAACCGATCCAATTGATACGGGGACACAAGTCCCCAACGGATACCTGACCTTATACCCTTTGCTGTTTAGTCGTTTTTCTGTTTTTCCTGCAATTTTATTCTTATTCAAATAATCATCAATTATATCATGAAGTTCCAGATGCTTGAATTCAAAGAACTTATTTATAAACTGTCCATGAAGAGAACTTGCACTAATAATAGTTGTATTGACAATTGTATCAAAATATTCATTAACCGGAATTACTATATAGTTTTGATTAACTGCTTTTTCGAAAAGATTGCCAGACTCCACAGTCACTGATAGGTTATTTGATACCTTGACGGTAGTCCTTTTTTTCCTTTTTGTCATACAGAATGCAATTATCAAACAGATGACAATAATTGAACTGGAATACCCAATTACAAGACTATGGCTTGGACATTGAATGTTGAAGACAAAGCTTATTAAAGTTACAATAGAAGATATGGCTCCTAAAACTGCAAAAAAGGAATTCCAGAACTCTTTAGCAGAACTAACCTTCAATTGCATTTTTAACTTTGTAGTAATCATAGTCATAACATCCTCTTAAAGGGAAGTAGCTTCGCATCTCTTTGTGTATACCAATATCCTTCAGTGCAACAGGGCATTTTGATTTATCTACTCCTGTTGAATTATAGAGAACAACAATTCTTACATCTCCGTTTATATATGCTTTCCTTGCCATATCACATTCATATTCTATAAAACTCTGAGTAGAATAAGTCTTACCAATAACAGTACAAACATAACCTTGTGTGTAATAATACTGTCTATTGGAACAGATCTGATATGCACATGAACCCTTCCTTGTACTTGTTGTACCATTTCCTACTACAAGAACAAATACCTTTGAACGTCTCATTCTATCACGTAAATTATCCTTGATAGTACAAGGTTTTGAACTATCATAGCACTGTCTATTTGCATGTGCATCAACAAAATGAAGGCTCCACTTATCACATATATTCCATTTATACAGCTGCTCTATTGCAGCAGAATCACCTGTCCAATCTCCAGCAATGTATGTCTTTGTTCTGTATGTCATACTATTCAAATTTTAGTTAAATCTTTTCAATTCTGCTTATATCGAAAATCAAATAGTCATAAGGTACTAACAGTTACCTTATATTTTTGAAAATTGATATTTAATTCAACGATACTTCCTTTATATCGCTCCCATAAACAAGAATTGTCGTTCCGCCTGTTGAAGCATAATGTTCTGCTAAATTAAAACAAGAAAGCATTTCTGTAATTATTTCCTGTTTAGTCAATGGTAATCCCATCTGTCCACTACCGATTATAGGCAAATACACAGGTACACCGTTAGTGGTCAATTTTTGGACTATGCTCAAAGTCAGAGACATAGCGTCCGCTCGACCCGTCTCCAGGCCAATAATTGTCCGTTTTTGGTATTTCTTGTTGATTATTTTTTTACTTTTTCTACGCTGGCGACAGCCTCAGGTGTCCAAGATGCTTCCTGCCGCCTGTCACCGCGTCCTCGAAGGAGTCTCCGAGGAAACGCCATACCGACACCCCCCACTAGCTTCACCGTGCTCACCACGCTCAAATAGACCGAGGCCATCTCCGCGCCTTCGTCACTGCCGTAGTGCTGGATCACTTTCCGCAATGCTGTGAACGGTCTCACCTGACGTTCCGCAAGATTGTTGTCTATCTGGTATCGCCCGTCCTTGCGATAGAGAAAAAGGGCATCCGGACAATCATCTATTGTTTAAGTTTCTCACGACAAACCTCATCGGCCAGATATTGGTCGCTGCGGCAGTGCAGATCGGCAACACCATCTTGTATCAAGAGGAACACTTCTGAACCATAGAATCGTTCCATCGCTTGGTCAAGAGTGATGTTTGACTTAGTGGCAATCAGTGAAATTATTCTTGCGTACTTTGCCTGAAGCACGATTTGTTTACTTGCGTAAATCATCTGATCTCCTCACTTGAAATGTATGTAAGTTCCGCATCCAAAAGCTCTTGCGACCTTAGACAAATCTGAACATTGGGCATCTCGTAAAGCAGGTTTCGCAAGGCCTCGTCTTTTGTGATCTCGCCGGAGAAGAACAGGTCTATCGTTCTGAACACTTTATCGTTTGCGATTCCACCCGTAACAATATCGTAGTCTGACTTATCTCTTCCGGCTCTGCATAACGCCACAAAATCCAACCATGAATCGTCATACGAATCGAAGTAACGTGCATTGTAATTTCGCAGGTCATCAGAAAGTTCATACTTGTTCAAGTAGGCATTCATACCTCTTAATAAAAACCGCCTGGCATATTTCCGCGCCTGCTCCTCTATAGTCGTGACATAAAAGCCCTTGCCAAAATCCAGATAGTCTCTTGAAAAAGAGACATCCGGATGGTTCACGATGCATGGAGAAGAATGGAAGACTATCATGACAGCACTCCTTTATCTTTCATGTAGGAGATGAGGTCGGACATCAAGTACTCTCGGCTGAAGGTATGAAGTATGTCATAACCTTTGACAATATAATCATCAAGAATGCCGGAACTCTTCAAACGACGATAGACATCGGGTTGAGACAATGACAACTTCATTGACAAGCATCCGATGCAATATGTGGCAAAATCAAGTTGATCAAAATTCGTGATCATATCATCATGTTTTTCACAAAGATAATGTATTTTAAGACAATTCCAAGCATGCGATGAAAGCCTCAGGTGTCCAAGATGTTTCCTGCCGCCTGTCACCACGTCCTCGAAGAAGTCTTCGCTGCTGTACATTGGTCTCGTTTTTCCGGCTAAGGTAAGGGGATTTTCTCCGGGTCCAAAATTTGACCACTAACCATTAAGCTCCATTGCTATTGTGTTAATATATTTAAAGATCCATGTGGTCAAAATAGCCGCGTCTGCTATCAGTAATTTAGGCCGAAAGACCAAAGGGGTAGCGTGTTGCCGTGAGCGAATTCAATGTCATCCTTTACGACATAGGAATCCGGAAGGTCCTCAATCTGTCTTTTTCCTTTATTCCGGCCACCGATTTCAAATGTACGGTCACCGATGACGAAATCAGACTGACGTGAGGAAACCACATCATTCTCCACACGCATCTGGTTGTAGAAAAAAGTTTCCCTCATGTTCCCTATGTCAGCTTTCCCTCCGGACAAGACTGTCATCAGACTTGGGTTGTCAACATAGACCTTCTCCACTTTGCCCAGTCCCCTCATTCCTCCCGTATCGTCCCTAAGTTGACCTATCAGCTGAGCCTTCTCCAGCAACGCGAGATAGTCTGAGACGCTGTTTCGGCTGACTCCGATTTCAGACGCGAGGCTATCCGCATTAGGTTTATACGGAGCAAGTGTCGAGATAACAGCCAGCATCTTTTTTAGTTTTTTTGCTGTCGGTGCCTTTAGTTCGGCATACTGTGCGATGTCTGATTCTATCGTTTTTGTTATGACATTCTGCATCCTCATCGGGAAATCTCCCTCCAATGCAAATGGATAGTAGCCCTCTGCAAGGTAACGTCTGAAAAGAGGGAGAGGATGAAGCACACCGTCAATACGTGACTTGCCCGCGAGTATCTCGTCAAGTGAATACTTAGATGCGTTTATGTTGTGAAACAGTTCCAGATACTCTCTGAAGGACAAACCATACAGCGTATAAGGTAGTACCCTTCGACTGAGATCAGCGACACCGTCCATGATGTCCAGTATGGAAGATCCTGAGAAAATCACCCTCATGTCAGGATGAGTGTCATATATCTGCTTGAGTTCGCGGGACCAGTCAGAATACTTGTGAACTTCGTCTATGACGAGCAAATGGCCAGCATCCTTCGAGAACTCATCCGCAACCTCGACGAGAGAGTGAGTGCTGAAATATGTATGGTCAGCGGATATGTATAGAAACTTGCAATCCGAAGCCTGTTCCTTAAGATATTGCAGGATCATCGTGGATTTGCCGACTCCTCTTGCCCCTGTGATCGCGATCATACGGGAAGTCCAGTTCACACGTTCATAAAGATACCTGTGAAAACTGCTGGTCGTAAGTTCCAGCTGCAAACGCATGTATTCGTATAACGCCTCGTCAACCATACTCAATTAATTTTGTATATCTATGCAATACTATTGCAAAGATAGCAATTGCACTCAAAAAAGTGCAATTTTTCCCTGTATCATGCACCCATATTGTGCACAATATTTTGCATGAGTTTTATGACTTCCTCCAGACCATCCTGTTGACGATGCCGGTGTAGGACTGGATGATCTTGACAACCTTGGTGGAGACGTTCTCGTCGGTGTAGGTCGGGACAGGAAGGCCGAAGTCGCCGGCGCGGTTCATCTCCACGGCGGTGTCCACGGCCTGCAGAAGGCTCCTCTCATCGATGCCGGCGAGGATGAAGCAGGCCTTGTCAAGGGCCTCGGGACGCTCGGTGGAGGTGCGGATGCAGATGGCAGGGAACGGATGGCCTACGCTGGTGAAGAATGAACTTTCTTCAGGGAGTGTGCCTGAGTCGCTGACCACTGCAAATGCATTCATCTGGAGGCAGTTGTAGTCGTGGAATCCAAGAGGTTCGTGCTGGATGACACGCGGGTCGAGCTTGAAACCACTGGATGCCAGTCTGTTGCGGCTGCGCGGATGGCAGCTGTAGAGAATAGGCATGTCGTATTTCTCTGCCAGTTTGTTGATGGCATTGAAAAGGCTGAGAAAGTTCTTTTCCGTGTCGATGTTTTCCTCACGATGAGCACTTAACAGGATATATTTGCCTTTCTCCAGACCGAGACGTTTGTGGACATCACTTGCCTCGATTTCGGCGAGATTGTTATGAAGCACCTCGGCCATAGGGGAGCCTGTGACATAGGTGCGCTCCTTTGGTAGACCGCAGTCGGCAAGGTAACGACGTGCATGCTCGGAATACGCCAGGTTCACATCGGAGATGATATCTACGATGCGGCGGTTGGTTTCCTCCGGGAGACACTCGTCCTTGCAGCGGTTGCCGGCCTCCATGTGGAAGATCGGGATGTGAAGACGTTTCGCGCCAATGACAGAGAGACAGCTGTTCGTGTCGCCGAGAACCAGTACTGCGTCCGGTTTGGTCTGGGCGAAAAGCTTGTATGAACAGTTGATGATGTTGCCGCACGTCGCGCCTAGGTCGTCACCGACGGCATCCATATAGACCTCCGGTTCAGCGAGTTTGAGGTCCCGGAAGAAGATGCCGTTCAGGTTGTAGTCGTAGTTCTGGCCTGTATGGGCGAGGATGACATCGAAATACTGGCGGCATTTTGTGATGACCGCCGCCAGGCGGATAATCTCAGGGCGCGTACCTACTACGATACAGAGCTTGAGTTTGCCGTTCTCCTTCCAGTGAATATCTGAATAATCGAATTTAGGTGTCTTTTCCATTTCCTTATTTCTCCACTTTATCGAAATATGTGTCTGGTCTTTCAGGATTGAACACTTCGTTGCAATACATTACGGTCACGAGGTCTTCAGTCTGGGAGAGATTGATGATGTTGTGCGTGTAGCCAGGAAGCATGATGACGGATTGGATGCGGTCACCGCTGACTTCATATTCAATGACCTCGTCACTTCCCTCCTTGCGCATCTGGATCAGGCCGTGGCCGGAAACCACGATGAACTGCTCCCATTTAGAGTTGTGCCAATGCTGGCCTTTCGTGATGCCCGGCTTGGAAATGTTGATGCTTACCTGACCGCAATTCAGCGTGTGTACCAGCTCGGTAAACGACCCGCGCGGATCCACGTTCATCTTCAAATCGAAAATCGCCTTTTCTTTCGGCAGGTAGCTGAGGAATGTGGACATCAGGCGATAACGCAGACCGTCTTGCGGCATTTCGAGAGCCGTCGAAGGTCCTTCCGCTGAATCCGGCACGGCACGCACTGCACGTGCGCATTCATATATGGTATCAACGATTTCTCCAAGCGTAGTCTTGTGAGTGACAGGACAATAGCAATAACGTCCTTCAGCGGATGGCAGCACGTCAAGGCCCTCGAATTCGCAATGATGTTCCTGACTTTTGAGCGCGCGGATCATCTCCTCGACCAGATCGTCGATGTAGAGGACCTCCATCTGTACGCTTCTGTCATTGACCTGGATTGGGAGGTCATTGGCGATATTGTTGCAGAACGTGGCGATGGCCGAATTGTAGTTCGGACGGCACCATTTTCCGTAAAGGTTCGGGAAACGATAGACGAGCACTTTCGCACCGGTCTCCTTGCCGTATTCAAGGAAAAGGTCCTCGCCGGCTTTCTTGCTCCTGCCGTATTCGCTATTTCCGAAACGTCCTGTCAATGAGGCTTGTTGTGAGCTTGAGAGCATCACAGGACAAGTGTTGTGGTGCTTTTTCAATGTGTCGAGCAATGTGGATGCGAAACCGAAATTGCCCTTCATGAACTCGTCATTGTCTTTAGGCCTGTTCACGCCCGCGAGGTTGAAGACGAAATCGCATTCGCCGCACCAGCTGTCCAGCTGCTCAGGAGTCGAGTCAATGTCGTATTCAAGTACTTCATCGACCTGGAGGTCTCCATAGCAGCGGGCCTTGCCTTCTTTTATGTTGTTCAGTTGGCAGCAAAGGTTCTTGCCCACGAATCCTTTGGCGCCGGTAACCAGAATCTTCATTATTTCGCGAGATTTTCAACTCCGTTCAATTCGTTCTGGATGTATTCCAAAGCACCTATTTTGGCAGTTGTTTCTTCCAAGTTCAGACGGTAGGTGTTGTCAGAATTGAACTCATCTATGGTGGCACGTTTTACATCACCTTTGGTGAAGTACTGGTCGTAGTTCAGGTCGCGGTTGTCCGCGGGGACACGGTAGAAGTTGCCCATATCCTCTGCTTTGGCGCATTCTTCCTTGGTAAGGAGTGTCTCGTACATCTTCTCGCCGTGACGGATGCCGATGACCTTGATGTCCTCTTTCCTGCCGCCGAAAAGGTCGCAGACGGCCTCCGCCTGTGTCTGGATGGTGCATGCCGGAGCTTTCTGAACGAGAATGTCGCCATTGTGGCCATGCTCAAATGCGAAAAGCACCAGGTCCACAGCCTCTTCGAGAGACATGATGAAACGTGTCATCTTAGGCTCTGTCAATGTGATAGGGTTGCCGCTGCGGATCTGCTCGATCCATAGAGGAATCACGGAACCACGAGAACACATGACATTGCCGTAACGCGTGCAGCAGATCTTTGTGTTGTGCGAATTACGGCTCTTGGCGACAGCGATTTTCTCCTCTATGGCCTTGGTGATGCCCATAGCGTTGATCGGATAGGCCGCCTTGTCGGTAGAGAGACAGATGACTGCTCCGACATTGTTTTCGATAGCTGCCGTAAGAACATTGTCAGTGCCTATCACATTGGTCCTCACTGCTTCCATCGGGAAGAATTCGCAGCTAGGGACCTGCTTGAGGGCGGCTGCATGGAAGATGTAATCTGTGCCTGGCATCGCCGAGCGCACGCTTTCCAGACTTCTGACGTCGCCGATATAGAATTTTATCTTGTGTGCAACATCAGGGTATTTCGCCTGATACTCGTGGCGCATGTCGTCCTGTTTCTTCTCGTCGCGTGAGAAAATCCTGATCTCAGCAATGTCTGTTCTGAGAAAACGCTTCAATACTGCGTTTCCGAAACTACCGGTACCACCGGTAATCATCAATGTCTTTCCAGCAAAAATGCTCATGATATGTTAAATTTAATAATCGTCGTTTAATGTTTTCAATATGCCCCAAGCCACAACCAGTCTCCACATATCTGTGGCCTGATTAAAACACACTGCATGAGAGCGAAAATATGTATAATTATGCTCTCAATGAGTGCAATAACATTAAGAAAGTCTACACTTCACCCGTTATTCGATTTTCTTCACGTGCTTCACCGCCAAAAATCTGTGTCAGTTCAGAAATATCCGTATTGTATTGTTTGTCCAACAAATATTTCAAAGTCATCTTTAGCGCTCTGAATTCAGAGTTGCCGTTAATTGCTGCGAATAAGTTCTTGAAGCGCTCATCCGTGTTGGAGGTGACTGACTTGGATAGTTTGGTGAACTCCTTAAGAGTTGACGGAAGGTTGTATTTTTCCGTATCGACTCCTTGCTCTTTAGCGCTGTCCAATACAAATTTATCCACGGCGGGAAAAATCGTAATCAGATTCTGATGACGGGATTTATGCTTCAATAATGTCAGGTGCTCAGTCTTGGCAATCTCGTCACAATCCTGTATATAGCCGAGTTCTACCTTATCTTTATCGATAATTCCGATAGCGAACTTGTCTGCAAATGTATTGTTCAACTGGCCCACTACCTTTGAGCAGCAATGTTGATGATTTACTACTCCATCCAGAAGATATTCTATCAGGTTTGTATCAACATAGCACTCAGGCATTACGTTCAAAATCTTCCGCTTCATACATACATCTCGAAATTGAAGAACATATCTACACCATCCTTAATTCTTTATGACCAAGTGTCTCATATTGTTGGGCATTTTAATCAATTAATACTTCTGAACTACTCGTTACAATCCCCTGAACTTACTTACAAAAATAACAAAAAAAGTTCCAGCCCTACCATCTAGTAGTTCAGTCCGAAAGCCCAGAGAGGAATGACGTTGCCTTGGGCGAACTCGATGTCGTCTTCACATCATTCCTTACTCGCATCTGATTATAGAAGAACGTTTCCCTTATGTTTCCGACATCGGTTTTTCCGCCTGACAGGGCATTCATCAGGCTAGGATTGTCAATATATACTTTCACGACTTTTCCCAGGCCTCTCATTCCACCGGTATCATCCCTGAGCTGTCCGATAAACGGTGCCCTTTCCAGAAGGGCGAGGTAGTCATGTACACTATTTCTGCTGATGCAGATTTCCGATGCCAGACTGTCTGCATTCGGCTTGTATGGAGCGAGTGTGGAAATGACAGCGAGCATCTTCTTCAGTAAGTTCGGTAAACGTCGTATCGTGAGTGTTATTCAAGCTTTTTATTTATATGTTATACGTCTGTTGTTCCTCAGAACCCTCCGTTGAGGAAAGCTCGTGTCTGAACATAGCTGGGCTCGTAGTAGGCACTTGTGTTGTAGTTATCTATCTTGTCGCAGACAGGTGATGCGTAAACCGCTTTCATTGTCGCAGGAAGATTGTCCTCGGTATCTACGGATGAGATAAGCCTTGCATAGACTTTGCCCATCTGGGTAGGTGACGGGACTTTGTCTGTGAAGCGTGAGTCCACTTTGGTTATGTCGAAGTTCCCTGGTGCCATTCCGTATGTCGTAATCCATTCATCCTCGACCTGTTCCGGATTAAGACAATGGTTTGTTTCAGCTATGGACAGTTCATGCAGAAGGCCTTTGCTACCGAGTTTTGCTACGACGTATCGATTCCTCTGTTGGATTTTCCGTGCGACTCTCTCTATCATGTAGCAGACAAAATACAGGTCATCGAAATCTATCTGCTCGTCTGGAAAGTATTTGTTGCTCATAATTGATAGTGTGATTTGAATTTCAATGTTTGCAGCGCCCTGTCCGTGCAAAAGAGTATTTGATTCGTCGGATGTTTGAATCTTACTATGGTGTTAGTTCCATGATAAACGATAATCGGTGATTCTGGTGCCATATATTTTCTTAGATGGTAGTATTAAACCTAACATTTGCAAATATATGAAAAAACATTAAAGTATACTTAATGGTTTTTCATATCCAAAAACGTCAGCCTCGATTCATTATTCTCCCACAATATTCCCGATTGACCACTGTTCTTGCTCTTATTGTTTATACTTTAGTAATTCATCCCGAAAGCCCAGAGAGGAATGACGTTACCTTGGGCGAACTCGATGTCATCTTTCACTATATATGCGTCAGCGATATTTTCAATCTGCTTTTGCCCTTTCTTTCTGCCGCCTACTTCGAAGGTGTATTTCCCTATGACAAAATCAGATATACGGGAGGATATTACATCATTCCTTACTCGCATCTGATTATAGAAGAACGTTGCCCGCAAATATAATGAATTTTCACTCATTGAGTGCAGATCCTGTAGTAAAAATGCACTGCTTGAGTGCACTATTCCAGACATAACCATTTCCATATAGGTATTACATTGATGTGATGCCCATTGATGTCGATAGTTTGCTCATTATCTCTGGTGATGACTATTGCGGTAAAATCCGGATAAACGTTCAAGAACTTTTCCAGCGCACCTGTTTCTCGCCTATAAGTCGCATTATCTGCTAAACTGTAAGATACTTGTATTGCCATTTTGGCAGACGGAATACAAAAATCTATCTCTACGTTTTTATTATAATAGTAAACCTGCGTTTCTTCGGGTGTGTTTCTGTATTTTCTGATTAATTTACATGCTACTATATTCTCCAACAACTTCGTTTCTCCACTGAAAAGAAACAAGTTAAGCAATCCATTGTCCACAATGTATCTTTTCCGGATTGTGGACTGCTCCGATATGGATGAACTCATATTCGGGATAGAGAAAAACAGGTAGGACTCTTCCAAATACTCCAAATAATCTTTCAATATAGGCAGGCTTATGCTATCTCCGCTGGAATCAATAATATGTTTTAACCTGCTGAGGGATGACGGTTGCATCACACTGTCTGCCAATTTTCTTGTGAGAAGACGAAAAGCACGTGCATTGCGCACTTTATTCCGCTCCACTATATCGCCAAGCAGTATCTTCTGACATAATGAATTCAGATACTCCCTCTTATCTTCAAGATTGAAAGATTCTGCAAGGCCGCCATTAGTGAAATAATGATCGAAAGTATTTGATATCTGAGAGCAAGCACCTTGGTCATATATCCAATTTCTGTCCAATTCTATGCCTTTGTACTCTAGATACTCTCTAAAAGAAAATGGAAAAACTTCCTTTGGAATATATCTGCCACCAAGTGTAGTCGCTATTTCACTGCTGAGCATCTTGGCATTGCTGCCAGTAATCATAACTCTATACTTAGAATCTGCAAGTCTTCTTGCAAATTTTTCCCACCCGTAAACAACCTGTATTTCATCAAGGTATATCAGTGGCTTTTTTTCTGGATATAACTCGAAATAGGCATCCAATATTTCTCCCAAACTGTCTGAAGAAATATCTGACAACCTTTCATCCTCGAAATTTATGTAGAGTATGTTTTCTTGTGTCAGCCCTGGACTCTTCATCATATTCTGGGCATCCTGATACATCATAAAGGATTTTCCAGCACGCCTTAAACCGACAAGCACATAGTTTGCATGAGTATCAAACTGGATTTCCCTTCGAATAATAAAGAATTCCGGAATGGCCTTTTGCTTCTCTATTATTAGTTTTTTTATAATCTGTTTATCCATAAGAGCAAAGTTTACTTTGCAAATATAAGAAAAAACATTAAAGTATATTTAATGGTTTAAAATATCATTTCAAAGTCGTAATGTTTTTTAAATACAATTCCAAATTGCTTATTGAAACAATATCCATGGCACACAGAGACAAACTCACGCCTTGTGGTCAAGGACGGTGTACTTGGAGTGGTTGGAGATGTACTCGGGGACCAGGCGCTTCATGGAGGCTACCACGGCCATGTCGTCGTAGGTGTGGGACTGGGCGATCAGGGCGTCTATCTCGCGGCTCACATCGGACCAGTCATATTCACGGACACAGGCGATGCGGATCTTTTCGTGGAACGACGGCTTCGTCGCCTCCGACTCGCTGAGGACCTCCTCGTAGAGCTTCTCCCCGTCCCTCAGGCCGGTGTACTTGATCTCCACGCCCTTCGCCCCGCTCAGCTCGATCATGCGACGCGCCAGGTCGGCGATGCGCACCGGCTTGCCCATGTCGAAGACGAAGATCTCGCCGCCCTCCCCCTTCGTGCCGGCCTCAAGGACAAGCTCGCAGGCCTCTGGGATCAGCATGAAGTACCTTATGATGTCGGGATCAGTGACGGTCACCGGGCCGCCGGCCTTGATCTGGCGCTCGAAAATCGGGATCACGGAGCCGTTCGAGCCTAAGACGTTGCCGAAGCGCGTGGTGATGAACTGGGTCTGCCCCTTCACCACGCCGTCACGCTCCGCCTTGTTCAGGCTCTGAACATAGACCTCGCATATTCGTTTGCTGCATCCCATCACGTTCGTCGGGTTCACAGCCTTGTCGGTGGACACCATCACGAAGCGGCGAACGCCGTATTTGACCGAAAGGTCGGCCAGGATCTTCGTGCCGAGGACGTTGTTCTGGATGCTCTCGCAAGGGTTGTCCTCCATCATCGGAACGTGCTTGTACGCCGCGGCGTGGAAGACATATTCAGGAAGGAACGTTTTGAATATGTTCTCCATCCTGTCAGCCTTGGTGATCGACGTCACCACGGTGGCGCATGGCACAGACGGGAAGTCACGCGCCATCATCCGGCGGATGTCGTGCTGCGGAGTCTCCGCGGAGTCGATCAGCATAAGGGACGACGGGCTGAACGACGCCACCTGGCGCACTATCTCGCTGCCTATGCTACCCGCGGAGCCCGTGATCAGGACGCGCTTCCCACGGAGGGACTCGGCCACGGATTCCAGGTCGACGCGGATCTCGTCACGCGGCAAAAGATCCTCGATGCTGACCTCCTTCAAGGTCGGCGCTCCCTTGATCGCATCATGCTCGGTGTCAACGACATTGTTGGCCGAGAATATTCTTGCTCCGCTTTGCAGGATGTAGTCCTGAAGAGCCGTGTCGTTACGGAACCTGTCGATCCTGCCCGGAGCGACCAGCACGGCGGCGATCCCCTTGCGGCGGATCACATCCGGCAGACTGGCGTCAACCTCGTAGACCGGCTCGCCCATCAGGCGCGTGCCGTTGGCTCCAAGCGCCGGATCGTGGGAGATGAAGCCTCGGAGACGGTAGTGCATCGGTTTCTCGCTGCGGATCGCCTTCGCGAGTCCGATGCCGCCGGCGCGGATGCCATAGATGAAGACATTCTTCGCACCCTCCGTCCGGAAATAGGTGTCGTAGACCCATTTGATAGAAACGCGAAGCAGCCACATCAAACCGGTCGCGATGACTTCCGCAATCAGGATATGCCGCACCTGCACGTGGGCGAACACCCGAGACGGGCAGCTGTTCGTGAAGAAATGGACGGCTATCACCGCCAATGCGGAGCATCCCATCGCCTGCGCCACACGGATGAGGTCGTTGAACGATGAGTAGCGGATGATTCCCGAATATGTCCGGAAGATGGCAAAGAATATGAAGTGGACGCCGACGCACAGCAGCATCAAGTAGGTCAACGGCCAGAAGTTCAGCTGAAGGGCGGTGCCATGGTTGAAGCACCAGTAGACGAACACTCCGGACAAAAACAGAATGGCACTGTCCAGAAGCAGCACGCACCAGTACGGGAACGTGCGCTTCGAGAAGTACGAGTCAACTATCTTGCGGATCGACAGCATTATGGAAAATAATTTTGATTAATAGGTATTCCGGTGAAGTAGGCGGCTAGTACTTTGTAACACTTAAAAGTTTAATATAGGATAGAGGTGCTTCAGCTTG
>ERZ791919.389-NODE-389-length-49175-cov-36.410383_pt1 | contig 49175 bp, 46 predicted proteins | sample MGYA00510137_ERZ791919 | MGnify/ENA primary metagenome ERZ791919 (study PRJEB30046, sample SAMN00792059) | human gut metagenome | study: EMG produced TPA metagenomics assembly of the A metagenome-wide association study of gut microbiota in type 2...
GATACGTCGGTTTTTCCCGAATGCTTGATGCCAAGAATGTTGATTCCAAACTTTCTGCGGATATTCAGTTCGCCAATGCTTTTCCCGACCCAGCCTTCTGGTACTTCCACCTCAAAAATTGCGTGCTGCTCGTCGATCTCTATGTAGTCGAAAATATGATCGGAAGTATATCGGATCGCCGCCCATTTTGCCACCTGTTTTTCCGGGTAGACTATATGGTCTGCACCGTTGCGAAGCAGAAACTTTGCCTGCACATCACGCTCGGCACGCGACACCACGCACTTTGCCCCCAGCTCCTTCAACAGCGAGGTGGTTTCCAGCGAGTTCTGAAAATTACCGCTGATGGTCACGATGCAGACATCAAAATTTCCGATGCCAAGAGAGCAAAGAAACTCCGCGTTTGTACTGTCGCCAATTTGCGCGTTGGTGACATATGGCAGCACATCACTGATTCGTTCCTCGTTTGTATCGACCGCCATGACCTGATGCCCCAGCTGAGAAAGCTGTACTGCGATATGCCGTCCGAAGCGGCCTGTGCCAATCAATAGAATGTTTTTCATGTGAAAAGACTCCTTATCCAATCGTTATTTTTTCCTGCGGCAGCCTTGCATTCCCTACTTTTTTGCTGGAAAGTGCCGCATAAATGAGGGTAAGACCGCCGACTCTGCCCAGATACATGAGCAAGATCAGCACCATTTGCGATGGAATGCGCAGCTGTGGTGTAATACCAAGTGTCAATCCCACCGTCCCGACCGCCGATGCCGTTTCATACAGGCAGGCAGACAGCGGAAGATTCTCGTATGCGCTGATAAAGACCGCACCGCCAAAGAACAGCACCAGATACATCGTCAGAATGGTCGCGGCGGTCTTGACGGAGCTGCAATCGACTCTGCGTCCGAAAAATTGGGCACTATCGCGCTGGCGGAAGGTCGCAGTGGCATTGGCAATCAAGACCGCCAGCGTCGTTGTTTTCATGCCGCCTGCTGTAGAACCCGGAGAACCGCCGATGAGCATCAAAAGGATCATCACGCCCTGCGACGCACCGGACATCGCGGATAGATTTACCGTGTTGAAGCCCGCTGTCCTCGGCGTGACGGACTGAAAAAAGGATGCCAGCAGCCGGTTTTCGGCGGGAAGCGCGGAAAAGTCTGAAAAGAAGAAAAACACAGCAGGCAGAAAAATCAAAAGACCTGTCGTGACGAGAATCACCTTGCTCTGCATTCGGTAGCGATGAAACCGCCACTTGTTTTCGCAGATATCGTCCCATGTCAGAAAGCCAATGCCGCCAACCACGATCAGCAGCATAATCGTGACATTGATTACCGGACTGCCCGCATAGCCGGTAAGGGATGGGTAGCGGTTGCTTTCCGTTCCAAGAATGTCAAATCCAGCGTTGCAGAATGCGGATATAGAATGAAACACCGCCATCCAGATGCCGCGCCATCCATAGTCCCGGCAGAACACCGGCAGCATGGCAAGTGCGCCCAGCAGTTCAATCAGAAATGTCCCTCGTAGGATGAAGCGTGTCAGACGGACGATTCCGCCGACCTTTGGTGCAGAAATTGCATCCTGCATGGTGCTGCGCTGCATCAGAGAAATTTTTCGCCCGGACAGCAGCGCAAACGACGCTGCTACGGTTATAACGCCAAGGCCACCAATTTGGATCAGCGCCAGAATAACCGCCTGCCCAAAGGTTGACCAGTAGCTGCCTGTATCCTGCACCACAAGCCCTGTCACGCAGACGGCAGAGGTTGCTGTAAACAGCGTTTCATTGAATGGAGTTACATTCCCTCCAGTCGTGGAGATCGGCAGCATCAGCAGCAGCGCTCCGATCAGAATGACCCCGGCAAAACCTAATATGATAATTTGAAAAGACGAAAGGCGGCGCTTTCGACGAATGATCTCTTCCGGCATAAAGGCAGCTCCTTATTTCTGTGATCGTTATATTATACAGCCGGAGATTTTAAGAGCGGATAAGGGACATTTGCGACGTATTAAGATTGAATAAAGATGAGGAGATTGCTTGTGCAGATTGGGCAAGGCGAAAGTCTTGTCCATTTTTTTGTGTCCGGCTTTGCCAAATCGCCCACACCAGACCGTAGTAGTGGTGAAGAGAGGGCAAGACGGTTTATTTCAATCGTTTTTTGCAGAACTGGCCAAAAAGCGCTTTTGAAATTGTAGTAAGGGTATCTTCAAACGAGGGTGCTTCCGGCAAGACTGCCCCGAAGTGGAGCGCACCGCAAGCCTCCTCCGTTGGACGCATGGTTGACCGTGAAGCAAAACGCGCCGAGGGCAAGGGCATCGGCTATGACCGTTGGGCGTCAATGCACAACCTCAAGGCGTGATCGAAAACCTTCATGTACTTGCAGGAGCATGACCTTCTATCTCCAGACAAGCTGATCGCCGCTGTTGATGCAACCGGTGCGGAAGCACGGGAAGCACGCAGCCGCTATGACGCTGCCGCGGCCAAGGTGACGGACAAAAAGGCAATGCTGGAAGCAATGGACAATTACCGCAACACCTATCCCGTTATCAAGGAGTATCGCATGATCCGCAAGGAAAAGGACAAGCAGAAATTCTATGCCGCGCATGAAGCGGATTTTATCATCAACGACGCTGCCAAGCGCCAGCTTGACAAGCTGGCGCACCCAAGCAGCTTCCGAAACGCAAAGAGGTCGTTGCGGAAATTCAATCTCTCGTAATTGAACGAACACCCCGCACCGTGCGTTTACAGAACGCATGGTGCGGGGTGTTTTTGCGTTTTCAGCGGTTTTAGGAGGGATATTCGATGCCCTGTACACAGGACACCCCTTTGCGTTTCACGGAATCGGACGATAACCAGCTAAACCGCAAAAGGCCGCGCGAAGCCGCGTACTGGCTGCACGATGCCGTGAATCGCGGAATGGTGCAATCCATACACGCAGACGGCAGATACTTCACGAATCCGGCAAGCATTGATTTTTCTCACCGGATTTCAAGTCCTTTTGCCCGAAAATCTCTGTGAATCCGGCTCGTTCGTAAAGTGTTTACATTTTCATTTGAAAAACCGTCTTGACAATATTCATCGGAGGATTTCTTCTCCTTCCAGTGGCAGCAGGAGCTTCGGCATACAAACGCCCTGCTGGATGGCAGCGAGGATCCCGCGATTCTGGATATCAGGATGCGCCTGAAAACTCCGACTGTTGATGTGTATTCTGTAGTGCTATTATGAAGCATTCCGGTGGTTTCAAACCTTTCACCAAGGTGACATCACCTTTAGGTTCCCGTGTTGCGATACGTTGGATTCGCTCTAACATGATATCGCCGATGTGGTGGATCTTTTTGTACTGCGAGAGGTCGATGGGGTGCATCCAGATCCTGTCCAGCTCGTCCGGCCTCAAAACCGTGATGCCGGTCGGGACCTTCTGCGTCGCAAACCTTGCGTACATTTTGTCGATGGCTTCCTCCGGGACGCGCTTGAGCGGCTCGCGTTGGACGTTGCGTGCCTTGCAAACCTCGATGGGAAGGTCAGTCATGTCGATACAAGGAGTTGCGATGTGTGTTATAATGAACGACGGAGTGCTTCAAGGCATGAGCGTCGTGAGAGGTGTATGTGGCCCGGATTTTTGTACGTTTTACGCAGACGGCAGAAAGGTTGTTCATGACAGTTCTGCGCCAAGTGGGATACGGATTGTCGGCGACGACCATTTTCCAAGGGTGTTCAAGCTGAATCCGCGGGTGCTCTATGGTGCGGCGGGGTGGTTCGGTATGGACACAGATCTGCGTGACCCGGTACAGAGTATTCCGGATATTCAGAATGCGTCCGTGCGCGTTGTGAAGCAGGCGGTCGTGAATTATCTCAAGAAGGAAAAATCCAGCTCGCGCATCTTGCCGCATAGCTTCCTGGTTGGCGGGAAGAATCGTGACGGCTCTTTCTCAATGTTTGAGATCGCACTGGATCCCCAAAATGATCACGTGTCTGTAACGGATCGTTCTCCCTCGCCGCCACGAAACAATTTTTGGCTGTCGATGATGCTGCCGGTCAATGACCAGCAGGTTGCGCAGCGCACTGTGTCGAGGGCTGGCGAATTGATCTTGCAATCAAAAAGCCTTGACGAGCTCGACCACAACATGAGCGCGATCATTTATTCGATCTCGCAGATGGACGAAACCGTCGGGCCGTCTGCATTGAAAGTATCGGTTTGCGGATAAAAAATTCAGGGCTCGGACATTGCGTCTGAGCCCTAAATTTTTGCGATTTTGAGTTCAATGATTTGCAATTGCTGGCGTCAAAATTACACATCATTCAGCTCGGAATTCCCTGTATATGGATATTCTTTTCATGTGAAAAGTTAGAAATAAAAAACGAGCGCCTATACAGGCGCTCGCATTTGGACGGTATTCGAAATAAAAAGTTTTTCTAACGTTGACAAAGCACTTTGTGGCAGCGTTTTTGGGGATGTGAATGGATAACTATTTTATTTGAAAAGTTTCGATTTTCGTAGAAAATTATCCTTTCATTGCCTCTTCGACTGCAACTGCGACTGCGACCGTTGCGCCGACCATGGGGTTATTGCCCATGCCGAGGAAGCCCATCATCTCAACGTGTGCCGGGACGGAGGAGGAGCCTGCGAACTGCGCATCGGAGTGCATACGGCCCATGGTGTCAGTCATGCCGTAGGAAGCGGGGCCTGCGGCCATGTTGTCCGGGTGCAGAGTACGGCCCGTGCCGCCGCCGGAAGCGACGGAGAAGTACTTCTTGCCCATCTGGACGCATTCCTTCTTGTAAGTGCCTGCGACCGGATGCTGAAAACGGGTGGGGTTGGTGGAGTTGCCGGTGATGGAGACGTCAACGCCTTCCTTGTGCATGATGGCAACGCCCTCGCGGACATCGTCAGCGCCGTAGCAGCGGACGTTGGCGCGCTCACCCTCGGAGTAGCGGATCTCACGGACGATCTTCAGCTCGCCGGTGTAGTAGTCAAACTGAGTCTGGACATAGGTGAAGCCGTTGATACGGGAAATGATCTGGGCGGCGTCCTTGCCGAGGCCGTTCAGGATGACGCGCAGGGGCTTTTTACGAGCCTTGTTGGCGTTCTTGACGATGCCGATCGCGCCCTCGGCGGCTGCGAAGGACTCGTGGCCAGCGAGGAAGCAGAAGCACTCGGACTCCTCGGAGAGGAGCATTGCGCCCAGGTTGCCGTGGCCGAGGCCGACCTTGCGGTCGTCGGCGACGGAGCCGTCGATGCAGAAGGCCTGCAGGCCCTCACCGATGGCGGTAGCGGCTTCGGCAGCGGTCTTGACGCCCTTCTTCATGGCGATGGCTGCGCCGACGGTATAAGCCCAGCATGCGTTCTCGAAGCAGATGGGCTGAATGCTCTTGACGATCTCATACGGGTCAAAGCCCTTGGCCTGGCACATCTCGCGGCAGGCCTCGACGGACTCGATGCCGTACTGCTTGAGGACGCCATTGATCTTGTCGATTCTTCTTTCGTAGTTTTCAAACAAAGCCATTTTCGTGTCCTCCTTCTCTTATTCCTGACGCGGGTCGATATACTTGACCGCGCTGTCCCACTGACCATAGTGGCCGGTGGCCTTCTTGAGCGCTTCCGCAGGCTCGTCGCCCTTCTTGATGAAGTCCATCATCTTGCCGAAGTTGATGAATTCGTAGCCGATGATCTCATTGTCCTTGTTGAGCGCGACATGGGAGCAGTAGCCCTCGGCCATTTCGAGGTAGCGCGGGCCCTTTTCCTTGGTGGCGAACATCGTGCCAACCTGGCTTCTGAGGCCCTTGCCGAGGTCTTCCAGAGAAGCGCCGACGGCGAGGCCGTCCTCGGAGAATGCGGACTGGCTGCGGCCGTAGACGATCTGGAGGAACAGCTCGCGCATGGCGGTGTTGATGGCGTCGCAGACGAGGTCGGTGTTGAGGGCCTCGAGGATGGTCTTGCCGATCAGAATCTCGGAGGCCATCGCGGCGGAATGGGTCATGCCGGAGCAGCCGAGCGTCTCGACCAGAGCTTCTTCAATGATACCGTTCTTGATGTTCAGGGTCAGCTTGCAGGCACCCTGCTGCGGTGCGCACCAGCCCACACCATGGGTAAAGCCGGAGATGTCCTTGATTTCCTTCGCCTGAACCCACTTGCCCTCTTCGGGAATGGGAGCCGGGCCGTGATACGCGCCCTTTGCGACCGGGCACATATGCTTAACTTCCGCAGTATAAATCATAAGAGTCTTTCCTTTCAGAGAAAATTTCTCAAAACCACAGGCGTCGTATGCCCATAGTGATCGATATTACAGTTGAATTATACCCAGACTAACAATCAAAGTCAAGAAAAAGGGAGAATTTTTGAGGCTTCCCCTCAGCGCGCCTCCTTCGGCACGTCGCGCATGCTCAGACTGATGCGCTTGCGCTTTTCATCGACCTCCAGCACCGTGACCTTGACCACGTCTCCGACACTGACCGCCTCGGATGGGTGCCTGATGAATTTGTCGCAGACCTTCGAGATGTGCACCAGCCCGTCCTGATGGACGCCGATGTCCACGAAAACGCCGAAATCAATGACGTTTCGCACCGTTCCGGTCAGCACCATGCCCGGCTTCAGATCCTTGATGTCCAGCACATCCGTCCGCAGGATCGGCGCGGGCAGCTCGTCGCGCGGGTCGCGTCCGGGCTTCAGCAGCTCCTTGACGATGTCGTGGAGCGTCATTTCTCCGCAGCCGCACCGCTCCGCCGCCTGCTTCCATCCAAGCTTCTCCACGCGCCTTGGAAGCTCCGCCGGCGCGCCTGTTCCGACATCCGCAAGCGAATATCCGCAGAGGCACAAAAGCGCCTCCGCCGCCGCGTAAGACTCCGGATGCACGCCCGTATGGTCGAGCACCTGCCGGCTCTCCGGCACGCGCAGGAAGCCCGCGCACTGCTCAAACGCCTTCGGGCCGAGCTTCGGCACCTTCAAAAGCTGCTTCCGGCCGGTGAACGCACCGTTTTCCTCGCGGTAGATGACGATGTTCTTCGCCGTCACATTCGTCAGGCCCGCGACCTGCCGCAGGAGCGACGGCGAAGCCGTATTGACGTCCACGCCGACGGCGTTGACGCAGCTCTCCACGACGCCGCCCAGCGCGGCGTCCAGCTCCTTTTCCGGCATATCGTGCTGATACTGCCCCACGCCGATGGCCTTCGGGTCGATCTTCACCAGCTCTGCCAGCGGGTCCTGAAGCCGCCGCGCAATGGAGACCGCAGAGCGGAGATTCACATCGAACTGCGGGAACTCCTCCGCAGCCAGCTTGGACGCGGAATAGACCGAGGCTCCCGCCTCGCTCACGATCATATACGACACGCCGCCTCCGACGGCGCGGATCAGCTCGACGGTCATGGCCTCCGTCTCGCGGGAGGCCGTGCCGTTGCCGATGGCGATATGCTCCACGCCATCCTTCCGGATCAGGCGGGCCAGCGTATCGATGGCCTCCTGCTTTTTGCGTTCGCTGAACGTTGGATAGACGACAGCCGTATCGAGCACGCGGCCCGTCGCATCCACGACGGCGACCTTGCAGCCGTGCGCGTAGCCGGGATCCAGCCCCATCGTCACATGTCCCTTCACCGGCGGCTGCATCAGCAGCGGCCGGAGGTTCAGCGCGAAATTATGGATCGCACTCTCCGCAGCGGTATCCGTCAGCGTGCCGCGCAGCTCCCGTTCCAGACTCGGCGCCAGCAGGCGGTCATAGCTGTCGGCGCAAACCGCGCCGAGAAACGCCATGGCCGGCGTTCCGGACGTTACGACCGCGCGGCGGATCGTCTGCACGGCCAGCTCCTCGTCCATGTCCACGGAAATTCTGAGCCAGCCCTCGCGCTCACCGCGATTGAGCGCCAGCACCTGATGGCTCTGGAGCCGGGAGACCGGCTGCGTGAAGTCGTAATAGAGCCGGTAGACCGAGTCCTCCTCCTTTGCCGCCTTTGAACGGAGCACAGCCTGCTGCGCGGTCAGCTCGCGCAGGCGCTTGCGGAGCGCCGCGTCGTCCGAGATCCGCTCCGCCAGAATATCGCCCGCACCCGCAAGCGCGTCCTCGACGCTCTCCACGCCCTTCTCCGGGTCGATGTAGTCCAGCGCCAGCTTCTCCGGCGGGAGCATATCGCGCGTCTGCGCGAAGATCGCGTCCGCCAGCGGCTCAAGTCCCTTTTCCTTTGCGATCGTCGCGCGTGTCCGGCGCTTCGGACGGAAGGGACGGTAGATGTCCTCCAGCTCCGCCAGCGTCGCTGCGGCGTCGATCTGTGCGCTGAGCGCGTCGGTAAGCTTCTCCTGCGCGGCGATCAGCTCCCTGACCTCCGCACGGCGTGCCTCCAGACTGCGCAGATATTGCAGCCGCGTTTCCAGCGTCCGCAGCGCCGTGTCGTCCATTCCGCCGTGGGCCTCCTTGCGGTAGCGGGCGATAAACGGGATCGTATTGCCCTCGTCGAGCAAGGCGACAACATTCTGCACATATTTTTCCGCACAGCCAAGCTCTGCGGCCAGTATTTGCGTGATGGTCTGCATAGGTCTCTCCTTTGGTTCCGGCTTTGCGTCCGCAGACGCTTCAAATTCCTTTGCATTATAGCATAGCTTCCGCTATAATGGAAAAAAAGATTTTTGGGAGGCTGTCATGCGCTACGACGTTGTTCTGATCGATATTGACGATACGCTTTTTGATTTCCGGCAAAGCTCCTTTGAGGCTCTGGAACGGGCCTTTGCGCGCCGGGACGTTTCCTTCACATGGGAGGACATGCCGGCCTACGAGGTCTACAATGACCGGCTCTGGCGGGCATTCGAGCGCGGCGAGATCCCGAAGCCGCTCATTTTCACCGAGCGCTTCCGGCTCTACTTTGCCGAACGCGGACTGGACATCGATCCGGAGGCGTTCAACCATGATTATCTCCTGTATCTGGCCGAAGGATACGCCTTTATGCCGCACTGCCGTGAGCTTCTCGAGGCGCTGCACGGAAAATGCAGGGTCTACGTCGTCACCAACGGTGACACCTTTGCGCAGGAGTCGCGCATCGCGCGTTCCGGCCTTGCGCATCTGTTCGACGGCGTTTTCATCTCCGAGCAGCTCGGCTGCCGCAAGCCGGAGAAGGTTTTCTTCGACCGCGTCTTTTCCATCATCGGCGACGAGCTGCGCAGCCGCGCCATTCTGGTCGGCGACAGCCTCAGCTCCGACATGCAGGGCGGGCGCAACGCCGGGATCGCCACCTGCTACTACGGCAAGGCGGAAAACGCCGACGACCGGTGCGATTATGTGATCGGCGACCTGCTGGAGCTGCTGCCGATCGTCGAAAACGGCTGACACGCGCCTCTCTTCTTTCGCGCTCCGTTTGGTTTTGTCGAAGGCAGTCGATAAATTCTGGCATATTATGGCTAAATATCCCTTGCAGAAAATGGTTATTTGTGCTACATTATAGATGTCGCGGCGATAGTAGACGTATCGGACGGATACGCAAAACATCATTGAGGAGAGGACAGCATATGGAAAATCGCGTCAAAATTTTGATTGCCGACGGGAATGAAGAATTCTGCGGACATCTGAAAAGAGCGCTTGAACAGTCCGGCGGCTATGAGGTCGTTGGAATTGCCGGCGACGGAGAGCAGGCGCTCGCTCTGCTCTCCGCACAGGAGCCGGACGTTCTGGTTCTGGATCTTCTGCTTGCCAAGATCGATGGGGTATCCATTCTCAAGCAGGCGCATAACATGGATAAAGCGCCGGTCGCGCTCGTTTTATCCGGCTTCATGACGGAATTCGTCGGAAGCATGGCCGTATCGCTCGGCGTACAGTATTTCATGGCCAAGCCCTGTGACTTTGAGCTTGTCGCGGAGCGCATCCGCGAGATCGTCGCCGTGGATCGTCAGTCCAAGAGCGCCGCGCAGAAGAAGGGCGAGGTCAACATCGAGGCCATGGTCACCTCCATCATCCACGAGATCGGCGTCCCGGCGCACATCAAGGGCTATCAGTACCTGCGCGAAGCCATCATGATCGCCGTGGACGATATGGACGTCATCAACGCCATCACGAAGGTTCTCTATCCGCAGGTCGCAAAGGCCTTCTCCACCACGCCCTCGCGCGTTGAGCGCGCCATCCGCCATGCCATCGAGGTCGCATGGGATCGCGGCGATCTGGAGACGCTGCAAAAATTCTTCGGCTACACCGTTTCCAACACGAAGGGCAAGCCGACCAATTCGGAATTCATCGCGCTGATCGCGGACAAGCTGCAATTGCAGCTCAAGGATATGGAGATCGGCGTTTGCTGAACACCCTGCGGGTGTCAAAAGGGTATGTTGACATCTGCACAGCCGGATAACACGATCCGCTTTTTTTGCCGCACGCGGCAAGCTCTGCGAGAGTCTGGACAATCTAAAGCGGCCGGAAGCAATGCTTCCGGCCGCTTTTTGTCTCTATTCTTCCGTTCGCGCCAGCGTCAAAACGCCCGCGCAGGGCGATATGCGCGCAAACGTGAGTCCGGGGAGCTTTCCCCGCAGCTCGGAGGCCACGAAATATATCTCATCCTCGTCCCAATCCGCGCCTGCTGCTTCCCGGCAGGCTTCCAGCTCCGCGCGCGTTTCAAACGCCACATCGCCGATCAGAATTTTCCCGCCCTCGTTCAGCTGTTCTCTGAGGCCGCCGAGGAACGCCGCCTTCGCGTCGTCCGTCAGATGGTGCAGGGAGTAGGTAGCGATAATAAAATCATAGCGCTGCTTTTGCAGCGGCTCCGCGAGCCCAAGCGAGAAATCGCCCGGATACAGATGCGCATCCGGCATTTTCTCCTGTGCCGTCTCGATCATTTTCGCCGAAAAATCCTGCCCGAAAATTTCACAGCCCTGCGCATACAGTCTTGCAGTCAGCGTTCCGGTTCCGAAGCCGATGTCCAGCACCTTTCTGCCCGCTCCTGCCAGAATGGTCTGATAGATGCTTTCCAGCACATCCCGGTATCCGGCGAAGGGATAGGTATCCGATTCGTCAGACGCCCGGACGGACGCATCGTAGCCGTCCGCCCAGAGGTCGAAGCCCTGTTCCTTCAGCACGGCTGTACGCTTTCGTAGCTCAGCGTCTGGATATCCTCAAAGGCCTCCTCTGTCTCGTCGAACGCGACCTGAAGATCGGCGATGGTATCCTGCATCCGGCTGAGCACCGACGAGAGATCCTGCGACAGCGCCTCCAGCTCCTCGCCGGAGTCGGTATAGCGGGTATGCGCGCTCTGACAGAGCTGCGAGAGCTTCTCCTTCAGCCGCTGCGCGCGCACGAGCGCGTTGCGCTCCATGGCCTCCGCCCGGCGGTAGGCTTCCAGCTCCTCTTCCGTATAATTCCTCTCCGGAGCGGACACAGCGGGCACTTCCTCCGGTGCTTCCGCGTCGTCCGGCTCGTCCTCTGGCTCGCACACCGGCGGCTGCGGCACGCCTGCCAGCGCCTCTGCGGCGGCCTGCTTTTCCGCCTCCTCCGCCCGGGCCTCGGCATCTGCGGCGCGCTGCGCCAGCTCCGCCGCCTCCTGTGCCAGCGTCTCGACCTGCTGCTGGAGCGAGGCGTCCTCCACGGTCATCCGGTCCAGCTTCGCGTTCGCGGCGGTGAGTTTCTTCTTCGTCTCGTCCAGCTCCGCCCGCAGCGCGGCCTTTTCGGCCTCCAGCTTCTCGTTGGCGTCCTTCACCTGCCGCAGCTCCTTCAGGTGCTCCACCGAGGCCGTTTCAATATAGTGGACGACATCGTCCCGGTTAAAGCCGCCGATCGAGGTGCGGAATTTCGTAAAATCAGCCATAAGAACTGCCTCCTGCCTTTTATGGGAAAATCATATCACAACAGCCTTCAAAATACAATCTGAAAACTGCTTTTTCGCGGGTTCCTGTCCGTTTTCTCCGCCGTCCGCGCGAACGCGGCTCATGCCGCCGTTCAGTCCTCCGCCGGCGCTTCGAGACCGAACTCGCTGGGCAGGAAGCGCGGACAGACATTTTCCGACGTGCAGATCACGGACGCGGCCAGGCGCGTGCCGATCCGGCACGACTCCTCGAGCGTCTTTCCATAGGTCAGGCCGATGGCCACGCCCGCGAAGAACGAATCGCCCGCGCCGGTCGTATCGCGCACATGCACGCGCTGCGCCGGGCATACGCCGCTTGTTCCATCGACCGAGGCATAGACGGAGCCCCGTTCGCCCATCGTCACGACCATGCTAGGGATCTTCGCCTGCTGGACGCGGCGGAGCAGGATCTCGCGCATCTCCTCCGGTGTTTTGTCGTGATAATCCTCCGCAAAGAGGATCCCGGCCTCGAGCTGGTTGCAGACGAAGCAGTCGGTGTATTGCAGCAGGTCGCGGCGCTCCACCGCGATGTTCATATTGGAGACCACCGCGTAGACCCGCTTATGATATTTTTCCGCATACTGATAGACGCGCTTGACGATTTCCTTTTCCATGTCGATCTCCAGAACGATGCTGTCGCAGTCCCGGAAGATCTCATCGCCGCACTCATCCAACGTGTCGCACAGAGGCAGAAGATCCGGCCGCTTGGAAATGGAGGCGTAGACGTCGCCGTCGTTGTCAAAGATCGCAAGCCATGTCCCCATGCCGTCCGGGCGGTGACGGATAAAGCGCGTATCCACCTTGTGGTTGCGCAGCTTCGTCAGCACGTCCGCGCCCACGCCGGTGTCGTCCACAAGGCTGACAAACGTCGGCCGAAGCTCCACGTTTGCAATGTCCTCCACCACGTTCCGGCTCACGCCGCCATGGACGTGCTTCACGATACCGGCGTTCCGGCCCTGCGGGATATAATTCGCCATCGGATAGCCCTTGATATCTACGAAAATTGCGCCGAGCACAACGATTCCCATGAAAAGCCCCTCCTTTTTGCATCCAGTATAGCATAAAATGTCGGATCCGGATAGAGGCAAAATGCCGCAGAGACATCCTCTGCGGCATTGAGCGTGTCAAAAAGTGTTTTGATACGCTCTCAAACGGGAAACGCTTTGCTGATTTCCCGTTTGATAAGGCTTACATCCTGCTGTGCGCATAATTTGTGTGCCGCAGGCACACAAATTCCACACTTGCAGGATGCAGTGTGTGTTTTCCGACGTACACGCCGCCGGAAAACACGATCAACATTTTATTCCGCCGTGCGCGGCGGAACTCTACGAGGTTTGTTGACAGACTGAATGCCGCAGAGACATTCTCTGCGGCATTCTCGTTTATTTTGTTTGCGGGTGAAGCGGCGGCTCAGTCCAGCAGCTTCCGCAGAATCGGCTCCACGCTTTCAAAATGCTTGTCCTCGTCGGCGGCCAGCACGAGCAGCGCCTCCGCCAGGAACTGCGGCAGAACCGGATGGAACATGCAGTCGTATTTCTCCATGATCGGCTGAAGCATTCCGCACATCTGTGCCACGATCTGCTTATGGTGCTTGCGGAAGGTCGAGGAATCGTTCATCGTCGCCGGGTGCTTCTCCCAAATCTCATGATAGGTCTGCACGAAGCTGTCCAGCGCCTCGGCCAGTACACGAATGGCCTCCAATGCGCTCCCGGCTTCCTGCATTTTCACATCCAGCATTGCCCGCCGCGCCCTCCAGTCCTCCAGCATGACCGACTCGACCAGCTTCTCCTTGGATGGAAAATAGTTGTAGATCGTTCCAGGGACCACGCCGCACTCGGTCGCAATTGCGCGAATGGTCAGCTCTGAATATCCCCGGCCTACCAGAATCTCTCTGGCGCACATCAGGAGCTTCTCCCGCAGCGCGTTGATCTTCTTTGGCATGGACGTGTTCTCCTCTCTTTCTTTATGTAAATAATACACATATTTATGGAAATTTTCAAGTCACATCCGTAATTTCCAACAATGTGAACGTTTCAATTTAGATTACTTTTGTATATTTCGTTTAGTAAATGTTCGGATTCCGTTCGAATTTGTGTTTGCTTTTCAACTTTCTGAATTTTTTCTTAAGAATTTCCGCCAGCCTACGCGCATACCCTTGACAGAAATCTGTTTCGATCCGCCGGCCCGCCCGGCACAGGAAGGAGCGATCCCATGAACGCACACGGAAGCATTCTGGCCCGCGTTTTTACCTCCAACGCCATGCTGCCCGTCATCGGCGCCGCCGTTGCCTTTGTCCGCCGACGTTCGGACGGTACGACGGAGCTTCTGGCCTACCGCACCACCAATTATGACGGCATGACGGTGCCGGTCGATGTGGATACGCCGGAGCTGGACGGCACGACGCTGGCCTCCTCCGGCAAGCAGCCCTATACGCCGGTCTCGCTGGTCGTCGATTCTCCGGGCTTCGACCGTCTGATCGTCAACGGCGCGCAGATCTTTACCGGCACCCAGACCGTGCAGGACATGATGCTCCTGCCGACGCCGTCGCTGCCGGAGCGCTACAGCCGCACCGAGACCGTCACCATCCCCGCGCAGACGCTGTAAAGGAGGTCCGCCATGCCACAGCCTGTCGTCATACCCTATGTCCCGCGCACCATCACCGTCCACCTCGGCCCGCCGGATTCCGACGCTGCCAATGTGACGGTGCCCTTCCCGGATTACGTCAAAAACGTCGTTTCCAGCGAGATCTACCCGACGTGGGAGCCTTCGGCACTCCGCGCGAACATGCTGGCGGTCATCTCCTACGCGCTCAACCGCGTCTATACGGACTATTACCGCAGCCGCCGCTATCCCTTCGATATCACAAGCTCCACCGCCTACGACCAGAAGTTCATCTCCGGGCGCAACATCTATGAGAATATCTCCGAGCTTGCCGACGAGCTGTTCAACACCTATCTGCGCCGTCAGGGCTCCGTCGAGCCGCTGGCCGCAAAATTCTGCAACGGCACGACCGTCACCTGCGAGGGCCTCAGCCAGTGGGGCAGCCAGTACCAGGCGTTGGAGGGCGCAAACAGCGTGGAGATCCTGCGCTCCTATTACGGCGACGACGTGGAGCTTGTCGCGGGCGCGCCCATCGAGGACGTGCGCGAGACCTATCCCGGCACGCCGCTCCGCCTCGGCTCCACGGGCGAATATGTGACCGTCGTGCAGGTATCTCTTAACCGCATCTCACAGAACTATCCCGCGATTCCGAAGGTCATTTCCAGCGGCGTGTTCGACGCCGCGACCGAGGCCTCCGTCATCGCCTTTCAGAGCATCTTTTCCCTCACGCCGGACGGCATCGTTGGCAGCGCAACGTGGTATCAGCTCGAACGCATCTATGTGGCCGTTCTGAAGCTTTCGGAGCTGCGCTCCGAGGGCCAGCGCTTCACCGCCGTCTCCTTCCAGTACCCGCAGGCGCTTTCCGTCGGAGACACGGGCGGCGGCGTGGAAAGGCTTCAATATATGCTCGCCGTGCTGGCAGAGTTTCTGCCGGAGATCCCGGACGTCACGCAGACCGGCGTCTACGACGCGCAGACGCAGAGCGCCGTTTCGGCATTCCAGAGCTACGCCGGCCTCCCGGTCACAGGCTCCGTTGACGAGCCGACGTGGAACGCGATCTACAGCCAGTATACCGCCATCGACGGCGACGTTTTTGAAAACGGGGAGCTGTTCCCCTACACCCGGGAGGACGAAGCCGTGCCCGCCGGGGCCTTTGCGCCGCCCGCGCCTCGATTCGAAAGCACGACGCGGTTCGTGCAGTTCCCCGGCATGACCCTCTCGGAGGGAATGCAGGATGCGGAGGTGGTATCATGAGGGGTTCTCCGCTGAACTATCTGGGCGCGCCGATCCTGAGCCTCCAGTCCATGCTTGCTGTTCTCTCCAAGGCCGGAGGAGAGCTGCCCTCCGTGATCCCCGACGGCGTTTACGGCCCGGAGACGACGCGGGCCGTCTCCGCGTTCCAGCGGCAGAACGGCCTGCCGGAAAACGGCGAGACCGACAACCGGACGTGGAATCACATCGTGGATGCCTTCACGCGCCTGTCGCCGCTGGTCCTGCCCGCCGCGTCGCTCTCCATCGTCTGGCAGCCCCTGCAGACCATCTCCTACGGCGAAGAAAACTTGCAGCTTCCGCTTATTCAGGGAATGCTTGTCGCCATCCGCGGAATCTTCCCGGATATGCCGGAGCTGCGCGTGACCGGCATCCATGACGCCGCCTCCGTCCGCGCCGTCCGCTGGTTCCAGCAGAAGTCCGGTCTCAAGCCGGACGGCGTTCTCACGCAGATCGACTGGCTCTATCTGACCGGGCTTTACCGGCTCGTCATCGGGGACGGCACGCTGAGCGTCTGACCGCCCGGCGATTTTCATTGCGCTTTTCCGCTTCCGCTGTTATACTGAAAGTGCAGCCCGCACAGCCGGTCGAGCGGCCATGCGGGGATACCAATGAACGCAAGGAGCATTCCCATGAAAATTCTGATCTGCAACGTCGGAAGCACCTCCCTGAAATATCAGCTTTTTGATCTCGACTGCGGCGAGAACGTTTTGGCCTCCGGCGGCGTAGAGCGTGTCGGCGCGCCGGTCGGACGCTTCTACGCGAAAAACCGCCTCACCGGCGAGGAGCATTCGGAGGAAGCCGTATTCCCCACGCATCGCGAGGCCATCGAACGGATGCTGCGCGCGCTGCTGGACAGCGTCCTGCCGGAGCTTTCCGCGCTGGACTGCGTCGGCTTCAAGGTCGTTCACGCGCGAGGCGTCACGGGCGTGCAGTACCTGACGGAGGACGTTTTGGAAAAAATGGCGGCGTTCAACGCCGTTGCACCCGCGCACAATCCGCCCTATATCGCCGCCATCCGCCAGTTCCGGTCGCTGCTGCCCGACACGCCGCTGATCGGCGCGTTTGAGACGGCGTTCCACGCGGATATGCCGCCCGAGGCGGCGCTGTATTCCATTCCGATCGAGCTTTCCCGGAAATACGACATCCGCCGCTACGGCTTCCACGGCGCGTCCCACGAATACCTGTCGCAGTGGGCCGCGGATGCGATGGACCGCACCGATCTGCGGCTCGTTACCTGCCATCTCGGCGGCAGCGGCAGTCTCTGCGCCGTCAAAAACGGAAAAAGCATCGACACGACCATGGGGCTTTCGCTCCAATGCGGCGTCATGCACAACAACCGCTGCGGCGATATCGACCCGTACATTCTCTTTTATCTGGCCGAGGAGACCGGGATGGGTCTGCCGGAGCTGCGTGAGCTGCTGGAAAAGAAGAGCGGTTTGTACGGCATGTCCGGCGGCATTTCAAACGATCTGCGCGACATTGAGGCCGCAGCTGACGCCGGAAACGACGACGCAGCCAACGCCATCCTCTCCTATTCCTACAGCATCAAGAAATACATCGGCGCTTACGCGGCCGCCATGGGCGGGCTGGACGCCGTTGTCTTTGCCGGCGGCATCGGTACGAACAGCCCCACCGTCCGCGCGCTTTCGCTGGCCGGACTGGAATTTCTCGGCATCCGCCTCGACGGTGAGAAAAACCGCCATGCCTTCCCCGACCGCGACATTTCCATCGACGATTTCCCCGTCCGCATCTTCGTCGTCGAGACCAACGAGGAACTGACGGTCGCGCGCAAGGCCGCCGCGCTGCTTCGCAGCGTCGGTAAATAACCGACCATATAGAAAAATCCCGCCGGTGAATCTTCACCGGCGGGATCGTTTTGTTCCCAAAAGGATTATTTATCCTCGTCCTCTTCCTCTTCTTCCATGTCGAACTCCAGCTCCTCGCCGCAGTTCGGGCAGGTCGTCGAGCCCTCGTCGAGCATTTCCTCGTCAATGGTGATCACTTCACCGCAGGTCGGGCACTTGACCTCGTAAAGCGTCTCGTCGCCGAAATCATATTCGTCGTCCGCTTCGTCTGCGTCCTCGTAATCGTCCTCGTCGTCATAGTCCTCGTCATCCATCAGATAATCGTCGATGTTGTCGAGATCCTCTTCGATGCAGTCTAGCTCGTCGGAAATGGTGTCCACCACATCCTCAAGGTCGGAGACCGTCTCCGCCACGTCGGACAGCATGCCCACGACGGCGGCAAGCACCTTGTTCTCGTCCTTCTCGGTGTCGAGCTTCAGCCCGTCCATCAGGCCCTTGAGATATGCGGCTTTTTCGGAAAGAGTCATGTTGTTCTCCTTTCAGTTGCGTCGAACAGTCGGTTGATGATCAGCCCTTTGCACGGCCCAGATATTCGCCCGTGCGGGTGTCGATCTGGATGCGGTCGCCCTCGTTGATGAACAGCGGCACCTTGACCTCTGCGCCCGTCTCCACGGTTGCGGGCTTGGTGACGTTGGTCGCGGTATCGCCCTTGACGCCCGGATCCGCCTTGATGACGTCCAGCTCGACAAAGTTCGGGGTCTCCACGCCGAAAACGTTGCCCTTGTAGCTCAGGAGCTTGCAGGGGGTGTTTTCCTTGATGAAGCGGAAGGAGTCGTCCAGCACATCCTTGTTCAGGGGAATGGTGTCGTAGGTCTCCTGATCCATGAAGTAGTACAGATCGCCGTCGTTGTAGCTGTACTCATAGTCCTTGCGCTCGATGAACGCTTCCTCAAATTTCGCGGTCGGGTTGAAAGAAGTTTCGGTGACTGCACCGGTCACGACATTCTTCATCTTGGTGCGGACGAAGGCCGCGCCCTTACCGGGCTTGACATGCTGGAATTCGACGACCTGCATGATCTTGCCGTCCATCTCGAAGGTCTTGCCGTTTCTGAAATCACCGGCAGTAATGGTTGCCATATTGTTTCCTCCATCTATCAGTTTCACGTTTACGCAATAGCTTTATAGATTTTACTACACTGCTGCGTAATTTTCAAGATACTCTTACAAAATAATCAAATTTTTCGGGCTCTTGGTCAGCACTTCTGCGCCGTTTTCCGTAATAACCGTCACATCCTCGATCCGGACGCCGAACTTGCCCGGGAGGTAGATGCCCGGCTCCGCCGAGCAGACCGCTCCGGCGGGCATCGGTTGGTCGTTGGAGGGGTTGGCGTTGGGCGCCTCATGGATCTCGAGGCCGAGGCTGTGGCCGTAGCCGTGGCCGAAGTACGCGCCGTAGCCGGCATCGGCAATGACCTTCCGCGCAGCGCCGTCGATGTCGCGGCCCGCGACGCCCGCCTTCGTGACGGCAATGCCCGCCAGCTGGGCCTCGAGCACCGTGCGGTAGACCTTGTCCATCTCCTCGGTCACAAAGCCGAGCGCGACGGTGCGGGTCATGTCGGAGCAGTAGCCCTTGTAGAGGCAGCCGAAGTCCATCGTGACGAAATCGCCGTACTGGAGCACGCGCTCACCGGGGACGCCGTGCGGCATGCTGGTGTTCGGGCCGGAAACGACGATCGGCTGGAAGGACAGGCCCTCGCCGCCGTTCTTATACAGGCGGTAGATCAGCTCCGCCGCGACCTCTTTTTCCGTCATGCCGGGCTTGACGACCTCGCACATCTGGCTGAACGCCGCGTCGGTGATCTCCTGCGCCTTGCGCATCAGCTCCAGCTCCCACGCCTCCTTGCTCGCGCGGAAGGCACCGATCTGCTTCTGATACGGCTTGAGCACGGCGTGCAGCTCGGAATTGTACTTCGTGAACTCGCTGTAGGTCAGATAATCCTCCTCAAAGCCGAGCGTCTTGACGGTCTCAGCCTCGATGGCGCTGTTGATGCGCAGGATATAGCTGTGATCGCGGTCAACCATCTGGACGGTAAAGTCCGGCAGATTTTTTTCTGCGGCTTCGATATAGCGGCTGTCGGTAAAGTAATAGCTCCGGTTCTTGCAGACGACGGCAACGCCCTCGGCAATGTTGTACTGCGCGGCATAGTGGCGGCTGACCTCGCTGGTCAGGAGCAGTGCGTCCACCTCGCCGGATTCCAGCAGTGACTTCATTTTATCAAGGTTTTTCATGTTGAATTCTCCTTTTTCCAATGGCTATGAACGGCAGCTCGGCAACATGCCGGAGCCTCAGCCAGAAATTATGATTGTGAATGGCGCAGACCAGAATGGAGGTGATGCCTCCGCAGTTCGCGCCCAGAACATCGGTGTAGATCTGATCGCCCACGAGCGCCATATGCTCCGGCGCAATGCCGTATTTCTCCTTTGCCGCGCGGATGCCGCGCTGGAAGGGCTTCTTCGCGTGGGTGATGCAGTCAAGGCCGTAGGCCTTGCAGAATACCTGCACGCGCGGCTTTTTGCTGTTCGATACCACGCAGAGCCGGATACCGCTTTTCTGCATTTCCCGAAGCCATTTTTCCATCCGCTCCGTCGGCACGTCGGTCGTATACGGAACGATGGTATTGTCAAAATCCAGAAGCAGAAGCTCGATCCCGCGCGCCATAAGGGCCTGCGGCGTCACATCGGTCAGCGCTGGGAAGATCAGGTCGGGAAGCAGAGAAAAGGACATAAGCACCCTCGCAGTATCATATGATATTTTAGTATAGCACAACAGGGGGCGGTTTGTCTATTGATCGTTTATCACTTTCCACAGGAAGCCGCACAGGAGGCCTCCGCATTCACCGTCGCCGGGCAGGACTATGCCGCCGGGACGGTCTCCGGCGAGCTGATGCTCGTCCCACAGGGCGCGCTTCCGGCCTCTGAATTTTCCGGCTGTATTTTCTATCTGGATACGCAGGCGCCCGCGCATCTCCCGATCTGCACCAGAACGCTCGTCCCGGAGACGCTTGCCGCCTCCTTCCCGGAAAATCCGGTCTATGTTTCCTCGCAGCTTTCCGGCGGAACGCTGCGGATGCGGCTGGAAAACGCTCTGGATACGTTCTCGGACAGGCTCTGGCTCGTAGTTGAGCCGTTCTCCGACCTCTTTCCGCTCCCATGTCCCTCCGGGGTGGGGCTGCGCGCGCCTCTCGCGGAAATGCAGCCGCTCTGCGGCGCGGCTCCCTTCCGAAGCGAAGCGTTTCTCTGCTCCTGCCTTCCGGCGGAATATGAAGCGCAGCGCGGCCTGTTCCTCTTCGATACCGGCGAGACGATCCATGAGAAGCTCGCGCTCGCGGCCGAAATTGGCATTCAAAATGTTCTTGTTTTGACCGGAGCTGCCTTCGGCAGTCTTTTTTGAACGGAAGGCTTCCGTTGGAGCGGCATTCAGCCCCCTTTTCCTTTGATGCCAAAGGAAAAGGCCGCTGGCGGTGAAAAGGAAACCAGCAAAGGGGATTTGCGTCGGAACAAACTCCACATCCCTCATCCTGTCCGCCGCAAGCGGCGGACAGGCCTCGTCCGTTCCGTTGTTCCTCCTTTTCCCACACGAATCGCTTCGCTGGATTCGCGTGGGAGCCTTGCCCCTTTGCAATCCCCTTAAAACGACCAAGAAAGAGGTGATCCCTCTTCCTTGGAACCATCCCCCCTCCGAATATCGGAGATGTCAGGATTTTTATTCAGCGTTTATAATTTTGCCTTTGTAGGGGTCGATGCCCACATCGACCCAATAAAAATTACGAATTCGCAGGAAATTCCCGTATAACAACACATCCTGCCGGGACGATGTGGGCATCGTCCCCTACGACTCTCAATAGAACAAACATTGTCCGAATTCCATACGTCAAATATTCAACGGGCGCAAATGAAACGACTCACACTGTGTACCGTGCGTTTGGGAAACCCGATCAGACGGCCGCCCGAAGGGCGTTCCTTACGGGACGCGCCATCGGTGAATGGCACGCAGAAACAAAATGCCTTTTCAGGCGCGACAGCGCTATTTCGTACCCCGGCGTCTCTTTTTTGCATACTTTTCTCTGACAAGCCAGAAAAAAGTATGCCGCCGGAGGCACGCCCTTGCTGTGCAAAGAAAAATGGCAGAACAGCCAATATAAAAAGGCTCTCTGCCGAAGCAGAGAGCCTTTTGCTCGTTATGAAATAGGAAGAAAGGAATCAATAGAACTTCTTTCTGTTCTTGCGAGCAGCTTCAGACTTCTGCTTACGCTTCAGGCTGGGGCTCACATAATGTTCTCTCTTCTTGACTTCAGCGATAACGCCAGCCTTTGCACAGCTGCGCTTGAACCGCTTGAGAGCATTTTCCAAGGATTCGCCTTCCTTGACGCGAACTTCAGACATCGTTTTCCCTCCCTCCGACGCAACCGGCTAGATCCAGATTGCTTTCAGGGCCACTCATTGGCTTGATTATTATAGTCAGTCCGCCACAGATTGTCAAGAAATTTTTGCAAAAACTGCAAAAACAACTTTTTCCTCAGCGAATGATGAGATTGACGAGCTTATTCTTGACGTAGATCACCTTGACGATCTGCTTGCCCTCGCACTGGCGTGCGACCTTCTCCTGCTTGAGCGCCTCCGCGACGACGGCGTCCTGCTCGCTGTCCACGGGCATGATGACCGTACCGCGCAGCTTGCCGAGCACCTGCACCGCCATCTCGACGGTGGAGGCGACGGTCTTGCTCTCGTCGTACTCCGGCCACGGCTGCTGCATGGCCATCGTGCCGGTCTTGGCGGCCTCGCCGGTCAGCTCCCACATCTCCTCGACCATATGCGGCGCGAACGGGCTGAGCATCAGCATGAGCATTTTGAGGTCGCCCTTCGTCAGGCCGTTGGCATAGAACTCGTTGACCATGGTCATGAGCGCGGCGATGGCGGTGTTCATTTTCAGCTCGTCGATGTCCTGCGTGACCTTGCGGATGGTCTTGTGGATGATTGCCTCGTTCTTTTCGCTGAGCTCTTCGGAGTCTGCCGCCATATCCATGAGGTTCCAGCAGCGGTCGAGGAAGCGCTTAGAGCCCTTGACGGCCTCGTCGGACCAGGTCGCGACCTTCTCAAAATCGCCGATGAACATGATATAAAGCCGCATGGTGTCCGCGCCGTAGGCCTTGACAACATCGTCGGGATTGACGACGTTGCCGAGGGACTTGGACATCTTGACGGCGGGACGCAGCGCCTGATTGCCGTACTTTTCGATCAGGGCCTGCTTTTCCTCCTCCGTGGAGACGTTGCCGACATAGTGCGGGTTCTGGCCGAGGATCATGCCGTGGCTGGTGCGCTTGGCATACGGCTCCTTCGTGTGGACGACGCCGATGTCATAGAGGAACTTGTGCCAGAAGCGGGAGTACAGCAGATGCAGCGTCGTGTGCTCCATGCCGCCGTTATACCAATCGACCGGGCCCCAATAGGTCTCCGCCTCCTTGGAGACGGGCGCGTTTTCGTCGTGCGGGTCCATATAGCGGAGGTAATACCAGCTGGAGCCTGCCCACTGGGGCATGGTGTCCGTCTCGCGCTTGGCCGGGCCGCCGCAGCACGGACAGGTTGTGTTGACCCAGTCGGTCATTTTCGACAGCGGGCTTTCGCCGTCGTCGGTCGGCTCGTAGCTGTCCACCTGCGGGAGGACGACGGGCAGCTGCTCCTCGGGAACAGGCACCCAGCCGCACTTCGGGCAGGAGATCATCGGGATCGGCTCACCCCAGTAGCGCTGGCGGGAGAACACCCAGTCGCGGAGCTTGTAGTTGACCTTTTCCTTGCCCCAGCCCTGCTCGATGGCATACTGCTTCATGGCGGGGATGGCCTCCTTGACGGTCATGCCGTTGAGGAAGCCGGAGTTGACCATGATGCCCGTGTCGTCCTTGAGCGTGAACGCGCCCTTGGTGATATCGCCGCCCTTGACGACCTCGATGATGGGCAGACCGAACGCCGTTGCGAAATCCCAGTCGCGCTGGTCGTGGCCCGGAACGCCCATGACGATGCCGGTGCCGTAGCTCATGAGGACGTAGTCGGAGACGAACATCGGGACGGCCTTGCCGGTCGCGGGGTTGATGGCCTCAATGCCGTCGAGACGGACGCCCGTCTTTTCCTTGTTCAGCTCGCCGCGCTCAAAGTCGGACTTGCGGGCGGCCGCCTGTTGATAGGCTTCGACGTCGGCCCAGTTTTTGATCTGATCCTTCCACTTGGCCAGCAGCGGATGTTCCGGGGAAATGACCGTATAGGTCACGCCGAAAAGCGTATCGACGCGGGTGGTGTAGACGGTGATATCGTCGGCGGTGTTGGTCTTGAAGGTGACCTCCGTACCGGTGGAGCGGCCGATCCAGTTCTTCTGCTGGGTCTTGACGCGCTCGATGTAATCCAGTCCCTCGAGGTCGAGATCGTCGATCAGGCGGTCGGCATACTTCGTGATGCGGAGCATCCATTGGCTCTTTTCCTTGCGGATGACCGGCGCGCCGCAGCGCTCACAAACACCCTCGACGACCTCCTCATTTGCCAGCACGCACTTGCAGCTGGTGCACCAGTTGACGGGCATGGTGGTCTTATAGGCAAGGCCGTGCTTGTACATCTGGAGGAAGATCCACTGCGTCCAGCGGTAGTAATTCGGGTCGGTCGTATCGACGACGCGGTCCCAATCGAAGCTGTAGCCGAGCATTTTGAGCTGGCGGGTGAAGTTTTCGATATTCCGCTTGGTGACGATGGCGGGATGGATATGGTTCTTGATAGCGAAGTTTTCCGTCGGCAGGCCGAAGGCGTCAAAGCCGATGGGGTTCAGGACGTTATAGCCCTGCATCCGCTTCTTACGGCAGATAATGTCCATCGCCGTGAACGGGCGCGGATGGCCGACGTGAAGGCCGGCGGCGGAGGGGTACGGGAATTCGATCAGGCCGTAGAACTTGGGCTTCCCGTCGCCGGTGACGGCAGCGTAGGGCTTGGTCTGCTCCCACTTCTCCTGCCATTTCTTTTCAATGGCTGCAAAATCGTATTTCATAACAGGCTCCTTTGTCTCGTGATTTGATCCATAAAAACGCCCCCGACCGTCTCCGGTCAGGGGCGTAAAAACGCGGTACCACCCTGATTCAGGCGCAAAACGCCTCTCAGCGGCCTTTAACGCGGCCAGCCGTCCCGCCCTGTTCAAGCGGAAAGCTCCGGGGCCAGTACAAGACCGTCCGTCTGCCGGCTCACAGCAGCCGCCGGCTCTCTGAAAGGCGTGTTCGGTCTCTTTTTCCCATCTCAGCTTTTGTTCCGTATGCGTGCTATTTTACGAAGCTTTCCTGCATTTGTCAAGGGTGTATTCTTCCAACTCCCAATGTGACCGGCAGCGAGGAATTTTTGCGTTGAGCAAGACATTTTTTCGCAGGAATACTGACGTATTTCAAGGAAAAATGGTGCAGCGCAGCGTGAAAAGGCCCGCTGTCCGGGTGCGTTGGGAGTTGGAAGAATACACCCAAGGGAAAAATGCTCAGCCCTCGTTCAGAAGCGAAATCATGCTGACCTGCTTTCCGTCCTGCCACAAACGCTCCAGATCGTAGAACGCGCGCGTTTCCTCGGTGAACACATGCACGACGACGCATCCGAAGTCCAGCACGACCCACGTTCCGCCGCGATGGCCCTCGCGTCCCACCATCGGTTCGCCCGCCTCGTCCATCGCTTCCTCCACCGCGTCGCAGAGCGTCCGCACATGGGTATTGGAGCTGGCGGTGCAGATCAGAAAATAATCCGCAAGCGTGGAAATGTCGCTGATCTCGATGAGCCTCAGATCGATCCCCTTTTTGCTGTCGAGCGCCTTTGCCGCGATCGCCGCGACCTCTTTTGCTGTCCTCATGTTATTTCTTCCTTTCTTCTGCCTGTTCATCCGGCCCAGAGCGCCGGGTCGTTCGGCAGCGGTATATTTTTCTGTTCTGTATGCGTCTCCGGCTCCGTCTCTGCCGGAGGCGGCTGCGTTTTGGTCCGTGTATTTTCCTTTGCCCGCGCAGCCTCCGGCGTAACGACGCTGACGCGTTCCTCCGTGACCGGCACGTCGTAGGGATTGAATGACCGGTTGACCGTTTCCAGAAGCTTTCCCGCATACAGCGGATAATAGCTCACGCCGCCCACCGTCACGCCCTCTCCCTGCAATGTGCAGCACGTCAGGCTCCCGAGGTCGCAGCGGCAAAGCTTCGCCGCCAGATAGATCAGATTCCCGGTCGTGAGGTCGCTCAGCGTTTCTTCATAAAAAACTCTGACGACCGGCAGCAGCTTCGGCAGATTCTCCGCCGAAAGGCACTGCCGCGCCAGCTGCCGCAGAAGCTGCTGCTGCACCTCGGTGCGGCGGATGTCCTGCGTCGCGTAGCCGCTGCGGTAGCGCACAAGCTGCATGGCCTCTTCCCCGTTCAGCCACTGCTTTCCGGCCTCCAAATGGATCTCCAGCGCCTGCGCGGGGTCGGAATAGTCCATATCCTGCGGCACGTCGAACCAGACGCCGCCGAGCAGATCGACCGTCCGCCGGAAGGCGTCCAGATCGATCAGGACATAGCCGTCCGGCTCAAAGCCGAGAAGCCTTCCGACCTCCTTTTTCAGCCGCCGCATTCCGGCGTGTCCGCCGCCGGCATAGACGGCGTTGAGCTTTTGCAGCCGTCCGTCCTCCGTCAGGAGCGGCGTATCGCGCGGAATGCTCAGGAGCGCGGCGGTTCCGCTGCGCTCGTCCAGATGGCCGAGCATGATGGTGTCGGTACGCAGCCCGTCGCCGTCCGTGCCGCACAGGAGGATGTTGTAAACGCCCCTTCTGTGGCTGACAGGCGTCTGCGCCGGGAGCGCCGCCGCTTCCTCCGCCTCCGGGGCGGATGCCTGCACCCGCTCCGCAGGGCTGCTTTCTTCCTTCAGACCGGTCTGCGCCGGAACGCTCCGCTCCGGCGGGCGCACCGCTGCGCGGTAAATTGCAAACAGCGTTCCGGCCAGCACCAGCAGCGAGACCGCTATGCCGATCGCGCCGCGCTGTTTTCCGGTCAGCCGTCCGTCATTTTGCAGATGGGTCGGTTTTCTTCTTCCGCCGTAAAATTTCATCCAGGGAGACTCCGTTTCGTAAAAGGAATTTCCTCGCCTCCTCAGAGTCCCCGGCAGCCGGACGGCCAAGCGCCTGCAAATGCCGCAGCGTTTGTTCCAGCGCCAGCAGGACGGCCCCGTCCAGATCGAGCCGCGCCATCTCGCGCAGCGCCTCCACACCCGGGAAATCCCGGCTTGGCTCCATATAGTCGGCGATGTAGATGATCTTTTCCAGCGTGGTCATATCCGGCCTTCCGGTCGTATGCCAGCGGATCGCGCCGCATATCTCCGGCGCTTCTCCGAATATGTGCTCCGCCGCGTAAGCGGCTGTTTTCGCGTGCAGCAGCTCCGGGCTGATCTGCTCGTCCAGTGTGATCTCCAGCGCATACCGGCGGCAGAACTGCGCCTGCTGCTCCGGCGTCAGCGCCTTGGTCATGTCGTGCAGGATGCCCGCTCTGGCCGCGGCCGTCTCGTCCGCGCCGTATTTCCGCGCAAGCGCCGCCGCGGTCCGGCTGCATCCCCCGGCATGGATCCAGCGCTGCGGCTTGTAAAGCGGGCGGCAGGTCTGTTCGAGGCGCCGCATATCCAGCCCCCTGTGCCTGCTTCCCAGCCCGTACAGCCCGAGACGCTCGATCTCCGCCATGACGGCCTCCGGGACGCAGTCTGCGCCACATCCGAAGAACAGCAGCCGCCGCACCTGCGTCGAGGAAAGCTCCAGCGCCTGATTTTCTGCGAATACCGTCCGGCAGCCAAGGCTTTTCTCGAACTGCCGCGCCTGCTCTCGCAGGGTCTGCGCAAGCGCATCTCCGGTCTGCGTGCGGTACATGCAGACGATCCGCGCCATCTGCGCGATCTGCTCCGGCCCGCGCCACTGATCGAAGCACTGGAACATGTCCGTGCCCATCAGCAGAAAAAGTTCGTCCTGCGGATATTGTGCGTGAAATTCCCGCAAAGTATCCACGGTATAGCTCGGGCCGCTGCGCCGAAGCTCGATATCGCTGACCTCCAGCCCCTCCGCGTCCTGCGCGGCGAGCTGCACCAGCCGCAGCCGCGTCTGCGCGTCCGGAGAGCCTTCCGGCAGCCGCTTGTGCGGCGGGATGGCGTCCGGGACGAGAATCACACGATCCAGCCCCAGCAGGCGGCGCGTCTGCTCCGCCGCGCGGATATGCCCCAGATGCGGCGGATTGAAGCTTCCGCCGTAAATTCCGATCTTCGCCAAAGCGTTCCCTCCGTTACTTCCGGCGGCGTCCTTACTCTCCGCGGCTCTGCTGCTTTCTGCGTTCGATGGCCGCCTGCACCGCCGCGTCATGGAAATACTTGTCGCGGCGCTCGCGCTCCTCCTTGGCCGCCTTGCGGCGGCTGCGGATACCGGCCTTCACGGGATTGACCTTTTTCTTCGCAGGCTTCGGCGCCTTGGGCTGCGCCTGCGCCTTGCGTTCGCGTTCCAGCTTTTCCGACTTGCGGTAGATCACGAACTTGTTTCCGACCACCTGAATGCCCTCGGCGCCGGTCTGCTCGCAGATCGCGTCGCAGACCTCCCGCGCGCTCATCATGGCCGATTCCAGAACACGTCCCTTGACCAGCTCCCGCGCGTCGAGCACCTTTTCCGCCTCCGCAATGAGCGTTTCGGATACGCCGCCCTTGCCGACCATGAGAATGGTATCGAGCGTGTTTGCCTGTGCGCGCAGCTCGGCGCGCTCCTTACTTGTCATCATAATGCTTCTCCTTATAGAGTCTTACAAACTCCCGAAGCGCGTTTCCGCGATGCGAGATCTCGTTTTTCTTTTCCGGCGGAAGCTCGGCGTAGGTCATGCCGTATTCCGGCAGATAAAACACCGGATCGTAGCCGAAGCCGCCCGCGCCGTGCTTTTCATACAGGATGCGTCCCGGGCATTCGCCGCGCGCGACGATCTCCCGTCCGTCCGGCCAGAGGCAGGTAATGACGCAGACGAATTTTGCCGTCCGCGCCGCCTCCGGCACCTCCTTCATGTTTTCGAGCAGGAACGCGATGCGCTCGTCGTCCGTTCCGTCGTGGCCCTTCGGGCCGTAGCGCGCAGAATGCACGCCCGGCGCGCCGTCCAGCGCGTCCACCATCAGCCCGGAATCGTCCGCGACGGCAGGCATATTTGCCGCGCGCATGACCGCCTCCGCCTTGAGGCGGGAATTTTCCTCAAAGGTCGTGCCGGTCTCGTCCACGTCGATGTCCAATCCCAGCTCGGATTCCATCACGACCTCGACGCCGAGGCCGCTCAGGATCGTCTGGATCTCCGCCAGCTTGTGCGGATTTTTGCTTGCCAGTACCGCTTTCATTGCCGTCCCTCCGTCAGCCGATCAGGGCCTTTACGAACGCATCCGCGTCAAACGGCATCAGATCGTCCATCTTTTCGCCCACGCCGACGTATTTGACCGGGATCTGGAGCGCGTCGGCGACCGCAATGACGATGCCGCCCTTGGCGGTGCCGTCGAGCTTGGTCAGGACGATGCCCGTCACGCCCGCGATCTCCTGGAACTGCTTTGCCTGAATAAGGCCGTTCTGGCCGGTCGTGCCGTCCAGCACCAGCAGCACCTCTCTGGACGCCTCCGGCAGCTCCCGGGAAAGGATGCGGGAGATCTTGCCAAGCTCGTTCATCAGATTCTGCTTATTGTGGAGCCGTCCGGCCGTGTCGCAGATAATGACGTCCGAGCCGCGCGCCTTGGCTGCCGCGATGGCGTCAAAGACGACCGCCGCCGGGTCTGCGCCCTCGTCCTGCCGGATGATATCCACATGTGCACGCTCCGCCCAGACCTCGAGCTGATCCGCCGCCGCCGCGCGGAACGTGTCCGCCGCGCAGAGGAGTACCTTCTTGCCCTGACTGCGGAGCTGATTTGCGATCTTGCCGATGGTCGTGGTCTTGCCGACGCCGTTGACGCCGATCACCAGCACCACGGACGGCCGCGTATCGAGCCGCAGCGCCGGATCACCGACGTTCAGCATCTCTGCGAGGATCTCGCGCAGGCAGGCGCGGGCGTCCTCCGCCGTTTTCAGGCGGCGTGACTTCGCCTCCGCGCGCAGCCGCTCGACGGCCTTCGTCGCCGTCTCCACGCCGATGTCGGCGAGGATCAAGCTCTCTTCCAGCTCGTCGTAAAAATCGTTGTCCAGCTCGGAGGCGGTGAACACGCTTCCGATGGAGTTGGCCGTTCTGGTCAGGCCCTGCTTCAATTTTTCAAAAAATCCCATGTAATTTTCCTCTGTCTGTTATATTTCAGCCCGTGATCCCGAGCTGCTGTTCCATTTCGCCGAGACGGATATGCAGGATCTTGGAAACGCCCTGCTCCTGCATCGTCACGCCGTAGAGCACGTCCGAGGCCTCCATCGTGCCGCGCCGGTGCGTGATGACGATGAACTGCGTCTTGTCGCACAGGTTGCGCAGATAGAGCGCGAAGCGCTCCACATTCCGGTCGTCCAGCGCCGCGTCGATCTCGTCGAGCATACAGAACGGCGTGGGCCGCACCTTCAAGATCGCAAAGTAAAGCGCGATGGCCACGAACGCCTTCTCGCCGCCGGAGAGCAGCGTGATGGTCTTGACCTGCTTTCCGGGCGGCTGGACGCGGATCTCGATGCCGCATTCCAGTGGCTGCGACGGGTCCTCCAGCACCAGTGACGCCTTGCCGCCGCCGAACATTTCCGTAAAGGTCTTTCCGAAATATTCGTTGATCTTTTCAAATTCCCGGACAAAGATCTCCGTCATTTCTCCGGTTATGGACTGGATGATGTGTTCCAGCTCTCCGCGTGCGTGGAGCACATCGTCGCGCTGGCCGGTCAGGTAGGTATAGCGCTCGTTCACGCGGGCGTATTCGTCGATCGCGCCGAGATTCGGCGTTCCGAGCGCAGAGATCTTCCGGCGCAGCTCCGTGATGCGCTTGTTCGCGGCGGGGATGCTCTCGACCTCCGCCGCCTGCTCCTCCGCCGTCGAGGGCGTCAGCTCATACGATTCCCAAAGCTTGTCCAGAAGCTGCTTTTCCTCCAGCTCGCTGGTCGCCTTTTTCTGCTCCAGGCGGGCCGACTCGCGCTCCATCAGCAGGATGCTCTGGTTCTTCTCCTGCGCCTGCTTTTCGGTCTGATTGCGCCGGGCCTCAATGGCGGCGCGGTGGTCTGCGGCCTCGCGCAGTGCCTGACGGCGGCGCTCGGTCTCCTGCTCCAGCTGCGCGATCTTCTCCTGCGAGGCGGCAAGCTGCCGCTCCATTTCGGCGCTCTGCGCCTCGTATTCCGCGATCAGCTTCTCCTTCTGCGTGCGGTCGCCCTCCATGGCGCTGCAAAGCGTCTGAAGCTGGCGCACATTCTCCTGCGCAGACTCGCGCTCGGCCTCTTTGGAGGCCGCGTCGAGCCGCAGCGCCGTGATCTTCCCGGCCAGCGCCTCCGCCTGCTCGGAAACGGCGCTCTGGCCCTGCTCCAGCGACGCGATCTGCGCGCTCAGCGCGGCAGCCTTTTCCTCGGTCTCCTTCGCCAGCCTTTCAAGCGTCTGCACCTTCGTCTCGTCGCTTCCGGTGCGGCTTTCGATGCGCGAAAGCTCCGAGGCATAGCTTGCAAGGCTTTCCTCCAGCGCCTGCCGCAGCAGCTGTACCTGCTTCTGCTCTTCTGTCCGGCGCAGCGCCTCGTCCTCCGCCTCGCGGAGCTGGCCCTGCACCGTCGTCAGCTCATATTCCGTTTTCGCGGCGCTTTCCGCCGCCTCTCCATACGCCTGCAAAAGCGTTTTCCGCTGCATCTCGAGCGTGCTCTTCTGCTTTTGCAGGCGCTCGATCTCATTGGCGCGGGACAGCACGCCCGCGCTGCGGGAGGCAGAGCCGCCCGTCATGCTGCCGCCGGGATTCATGACCTGCCCGTCGAGCGTGACGATACGCGCGCGGCTGCCGGAGGCTCTCGCCATCCGTACCGCGTCGTCCAGCGTCTCGGCAATGACCGTCCGCCCCAGCAGATTTTCCACGATGCTCTCGTATTTTGCCTCAAACGTGACCAGCGCCGACGCGATACCGACAAAGCCGCGCTGCGTGCGGAACTCATTGTCCGCCATCCGCTTGCCGGAGATGGAGCCGAGCGGCAGAAAGGTCGCGCGGCCGCCGTCGCGGCGCTTGAGGAACTGGATGGCGGCCTTGCCGTCGTTGTCCGTGTCCACAACGATATTCTGCATCGCTGCGCCAAGCGCGGTCTCGATGGCCGTCGTGAATTCGTCGTCCGTATGGATGAGCGCGGAGACCGGCCCGTGTACGCCGCGAAGCGCACCGCGCGCGGACTCCTGCATCACGAGCTTGACCGCCTTGGAAAAGCCCTCGAAATCGCGCTCCATCTCGCGCAGCATCCGCAGCTTCGAATCCGCCGTTCCCAGCTGGATTTCGGTATCGCTCACCTGCTTTTTCAGCCCGTCGCGCTTTTCCGTCCGGGCTTTCAGGCGAAGCGAATAGCCGGCGATCATATTGTTCGCCGCCGTGACGTTTTCCTTCGCCTCGGCAAGACTTTTTTCGCACTGCGCCGCCTGCTTCTCCACATCCTCCCGGCGCGCCAGCGCGGATGCATGATCCGCTTCCAGCGCCTGCTTCCGTTCGAGGATGTCCGAAAGTGCCGTCCGGATGGAGCTGATCTCCGCCCGCCGTCCGGCTGCCTCCGAGGTCAGCAGCGCATGATTCGCGCGCAGACTGAGGAGCTTTCCCGCCGTCTCGTCGTTCGACTCCGTCAGCTTTTTGCTCTCTTCGAGCGCTGCGCGGAGCTTTTCGTCGATCCGCGCCAGCTGAACGCCGATCTCCCCGATGCGCGCCTGCTGGGCCTCGATCTGCCCTGCAATGCCGCCGCTGCGGCTCTCCTGATCGGCCAGCTCCTGCCGCACGCGGTCGATATTCGTTTTGTTGTTGTCGATCGATGCCTGTAAAACCGTCTGATCCGCCTGCGCCTGCTGACGCTCCAGCTCTGAGGCGGAGATCGCGTCGCGCTTTTCCTCGAGCACGAGGCTTTCGCGGTTCAGCTCCAGCGAAAGCTGCTCCGAGGCGGCATAGAGCGAACTGAGCTCACTGTGTGCCTGCTCCAGAATGAAGGCTGCGGAGGCATAGTTCTCCTCCGCCTTTTTCGCGTTCGCGGCGATCTTTTTGAGCGAATCGAGCCAGACCGCGATCTCCACGCCCTTCAGCTCGTCGCGCAGCACCAGATATTTCTGCGCCTTTTCCGCCTGCTGCCGGAGCGGCTCGACCTGCATTTCCAGCTCGGAGATTTTGTCTCCGATGCGCAGCAGATTGTCCTCCGTCGCCGCAAGACGGCGCTCCGTTTCCTCGCGGCGGTAGCGGCATTTGGAGATGCCCGCCGCCTCCTCAAAGATCTCGCGCCGGTCGGTGCTTTTGACGGCAAGGATCTCGTCGATCCTGCCCTGCCCAATGTTGGAATAGCCCTCACGGCCGAGGCCGGTGTCCATCAACAGCTCGTTGATATCGCGCAGGCGCGCCGACTGCTTGTTGATATAGTATTCGCTCTCGCCCGAGCGGTAATACCGGCGGGTAATCATGACCTCCGGCGTTTCGATCTTGAGTGCGCCGTCCTGATTATCCAGCACGAGCGTCGCCTCGGCAAAGCCGACGGCCGGCCGCTTCTGTGTGCCGCCGAAAATAACGTCCTCCATCTTGGCGCCGCGCAGCGCCCGGGAGCTTTGCTCGCCCATGACCCAGCTGATGGCGTCGGAAATATTGGATTTTCCGCTGCCGTTCGGGCCGACGATCGCTGTGATATCGCTCCCGAATTGCAGCACCGTTTTATCTGGAAAGGACTTGAAGCCCTGAATTTCCAGTGACTTAAGGTACATACGCATACTTCTCCATGTTGAATCTTCCTGATATTGTACCAATTTTGCGGACAGATTGCAAGAGAAAGTCGCTTTTCCGGCGCAAAATGCCTGTACCACGCGCGAGACGCAAAATGCCGCCCTTTCGGGCGGCATTTCTGTCCTGTTCAGTCCAGCTCTCCGGGGAAAAGACGTTCGATCGCGTTCTCAGCGGCCGACTGCTCGGCACGCTTTTTGCTGCTGCCGGTACCCTTGCCGACCGGCTTTCCGTTGAGCAGCACCTCCACGTCAAAATGCTTGTCGTGGTCGGGGCCGGACTCGCCGGTCAGTTCATAGTGCAGCAGCTGATCCTTCTTCCGCTGCACCAGCTCCTGCAAGGCCGTTTTGTAATCGAAATTGTGGGGCCGTCCGGTCGGCACATCGCAGAGGATGAGCCGGTCAATGATGCCCTTCGCAGCCTCAAAGCCGCCGTCCATATACGAGGCGGCAATGACGGACTCCATCGCGTCGGAAACGATGCTGGCGCGCTTTCTGCCGCCGCCGTTTTCCTCGCCATGGCCGAGCAGGAGAAATTCGCCCAGCCGGATGGTATCCGCCTGTCTGGCAAGATTCGTCTCGCAGACGAGGTCCGCGCGGATGCGCGTCAGCTCGCCCTCCGGTTTTCCCGGGAAATTGCGGTAGAGATAGTCCGCGACGACGAAGCCAAGGATCGAGTCGCCCAGGAATTCCAGACGCTCGTTGTCATGGATCCCGCGGTCGCGGTTTTCATTTGCATAAGAGCTGTGGGTCAGGGCGTTCGTCAGAAGCGCCTTGTCCCGGAATACATATCCCAGCCCTTTTTCCAGTTCACTCAGCATGTTCCAGCTCCTTCGGCACGATCATTTTGTCCACATTCTGCCGGATGTCCTCCGTGAAGCCCGCCTCCACGGCCTGCACCGCCTGCCGGATGGCGCTGAAGATCGCGCGCTCATCCGACGAGCCATGCGCCTTGACGACCGGCTTCGAAATACCGAGCAGCAGCGTGCCGCCTGTCTCCCGGTAATCGAGCTTCGCCTTCATCGACTTGACGCCGCTCATGCAGAGCAGCGCGGCAAGCTTCGTCAAAAGGTTCTTTTTGAACATATCCTTCACCATCGACGACATGAACAGCGCCGTGCCCTCGATGCCCTTGAGCAGGACGTTTCCCGCAAAGCCGTCGGCCACGACCACGTCCGCGCCGCCCAGCGGCACGTCGCGCGCCTCCACATTGCCGATGAAATTCAGATAGCCCGCGTCGCCCGCCTTTTTCAGCAGCGCATACGCCTCCTTCTGGAGCGCGCCGCCCTTGCTGTCCTCCGTTCCGATGTTCAGAAGGCCCACGCGCGGACGCTCGAGCTTCAGCGTTTTCTGCGCGTAATATGAGCCCATGAACGCAAATTGCAGCAGGAATTCCGGCGTACACTCTGCGTTCGCGCCGCAGTCGATCAAAACGGCTCCGCCGCCCGCTTTCGTCGGAATGACCGGACCCATGGCCGCGCGGCGGATGCCCTTGATGCGCTTGACGACCAGCGTCGCCGCCGTCAGCAGTGCGCCCGTCGAGCCGGCCGAGATAAAGGCGTCGCCGCCGCCCTCGGCGAGCATCCGCAGGCCGACGACCATCGAAGAGTCCTTCCGCTTGCGGACGACCGCCGCCGGATCGTCGTGCATATCCACCACATCCTCAGCGTTTGCGATCTCAACGCCCTTCGGGAGCGTCTCGACGCCGTTTTCCTTCAGGCACTGGAGGATGGCCTCTCCGCGTCCGACCAGCACGACCTCCGTGCCAAGCTCCTGCGCTGCGCGGATCGCTCCGAGCGCCGCAGCTTTCGGCGCAAGGTCGCCGCCCATGGCGTCAACGAGAATTCTCATGGCTCTCCTCCTTTGTTTTTCCGGTCATCGCGTCGATCACGGCAAGCGACCGGTTCGCAATGGCGAGATTTTTATTGGCCTTGCCCTTGACGCGGTAGCCGAGGGCCGGCATGATGCCGAAATTGACGTTCATCGGCTGGAAATTGACGACGCTCTCGTCGGAGATATACGCCGCCAGCGCGCCGATGGCCGTTTCGCGCGGGAAATCCGGGAGCGGCCCGCCCAAAACCTTCGCCGCCATGCTCACACCGGCAAGATAGCCGGACGCAGTCGATTCCACATAGCCCTCCACGCCGGTCATCTGACCGGCAAAGGCAACGAGCGGCTCTCTGCGGTCGGCGTAATACCGGTCAAGCAGCTTCGGGCTGCACAGGAAGGTATTGCGATGCATCACGCCGTAGCGCACGAATTCCGCGTCGTGCAGCGCGGGGATCATCGAAAAGACGCGCTTTTGCTCCGGGAATTTCAGGTGCGTCTGAAAGCCCACCAGATTGTAAACGGAGCCTTCGGCGTTGTCCTTGCGCAGCTGCACCACGGCATACGGCTCCCGGCCCGTTTTCGGGTCCTTGAGACCGACGGGCTTGAGCGGCCCGTAGCGGAGCGTGTCAAAGCCGCGCCGCGCCATGACCTCCACGGGCATACAGCCCTCAAAGACCTTCGAGTCCTCAAAACCGTGTACCTCCGCCTCCTCGGCGGTCGTCAGCGCCTCGACAAAGGCGGCGTATTCGTCGCGCTCCATCGCGCAGTTGACATAATCCGCCTCACCGCGATCATAGCGCGATGCGAACCACGCCCGCGACATGTCAATGGAATCGAAGCTCACCAGCGGTGCCGCCGCGTCGAAAAAGCTCAGATAGTCCGCGCCGCCGAAGTAGCGGTGAATGGCCTCGCTCATGGCGTCGCTGGTCAGCGGGCCGGTCGCAATGATGACCGGCGGCTCCGGGATCTCTGTGACCTCGCCCTCTGCGACGGTGATATTCGGGTGGCTCCGGATCTTCTCCGTGACCATGCCCGAAAAGCCGTAGCGGTCGACTGCCAGCGCGCCGCCCGCCTCGACGCGGTTTGCCTCCGCGCATTGCAGGATCAGGCTTCCCAGCCGCCGCAGCTCCTCCTTCAGCAGGCCGACCGCATTCTCCAGCCGGTCGCCGCGCAGGGAATTCGAGCACACCAGCTCGGCAAAATCCGCGCTGTGGTGCGCGGGCGTCATTTTCTGCGGCTTCATCTCCATGAGCGTCACATGGACGCCGCGCTCCGCAAGCTGCCACGCCGCCTCGCATCCGGCCAGACCCGCGCCGATCACCTTGACTTCCTGCATGTGTGCTCCTTTCTGTGAGACCTCCGCGCCCGCCGCGTCTATGGGCAGGAGCCGGTCTCTCTGTCTGTGTCAGAACGGAAGCTCTTCTTCCGGTTCGCTCTTCTTTGCCGTCTTGGCCGCCGTCTTTCTGGCAGCCGGTTTTTTTGCCGCCGATTTCGCGGCAGGCTTTTTCGCAGCCGTTTTCTTTGTTCCGGCGGCCGTCTTTTTTGCGGGAGTCTTTTTCGCCGCGGGCTTCTTTGCCGTCTTTGCGGTGGACTTGGGCTCCGCCTCCGGCGCGTTCTCGCCTGCCGCCTGCGCGGCCTCCGCAGCCTCTGCCGCACGGTCTGCCTCCGCAGCCGCCTCGGCGGGCTTCTTCCGATAGCCGCGCTTGTCCTCGGGGAGGAAGTTCGGGCACTCGGGGTTGGCGCAGAATGGCTTCATCGCGCCCTTGCCGGAGCGCTTGAACATCGTCTGGCCGCAGGTCGGGCAGTCCTGATCGGTCGGCACGTCCCACGTCATGAAGCCGCATTCGGCGCCGCGCTCACAGGCATAGTAGGCGTAGCCGCGCTTGGACTTGCGCTTGAGGATGGTGCTGCCGCACTTCGGGCAGCGGCCCGGCATCCGCTCGACGATGGGCTTTGTGTTTTTGCACTCCGGGTAGCCCGGACAGGCCAGGAATTTTCCGAAGCGTCCGGTCTTGACAACCATATTGCGTCCGCAAAGCTCGCAGATCTCGTCCGTGACCTCGTCCGGCACCTTGAGGCGCGTATCCTTGAGCGCCTCCTCGGCGTCAAGCATCTCCTGATGGAAGCCCGCATAGAAGTCCTCAAGAACCTTCTTCCAGCGGAGCTGGCCCTCCTCGACCTCGTCGAGCTGCTTTTCCATCCCGGCGGTGAATTCCACGTTGATGACATTCTGGAAATGCTCCATCATCAGGCCGTTGACGACCTCGCCCAGCGGCGTCGGAGACAGGCGCTTGTCGTTTTTCACGACGTATTCACGCGCCTCAATGGTCGAAATGATGGTCGCGTAGGTGGACGGGCGTCCGACGCCCTTTTCCTCCATCGCACGCACCAGCGTCGCTTCGGTATAGCGCGCGGGCGGCTGGGTAAAGTGCTGCTGCTGCTCCGTTTTGGTGAGGGTCAGCGGCTCTCCCTGCGCAAGATCCGGCAGCGGAGATTCGATCTCCTCCTGCTCGTCGTCCTTGCCCTCTTCATAAATTGCCGTAAAGCCGGCAAATTTCTGGCTCTGATGCGTCGCGCGGAACAGATGCTTTCCGCATTCGGCCTCGATGGCCGTCACGTCGTAGACGGCGTTTTCCATCTGCGAGGCGATGAAGCGGCTCCAGATGAGCTTGTACAGCTGGTACTGATCCTTCGTCAGATCCTTCTGCACGTTCTCCGGGTAGAGCGCGACATTGCTGGGCCGGATGGCCTCGTGCGCGTCCTGCGCGCCGGATTTCGGCTTGTAGCGCCGGGGGCCGGAATAATACGCCGCGCCGTAGCGCGCGGTGATGGCCTTTCCGGCGGCCTCCAGCGCCTCCTCGGAAATGCGGAGTGAGTCGGTTCGCATGTAGGTGATCAGACCTACGGAGCCTTCGCCCGTGATCTCGACGCCCTCATACAGCTGCTGCGCGATCATCATGGTGCGGCGCGGCGTCATGTTGAGCTTGCGTGAGGCCTCCTGCTGGAGCGTAGAGGTGATGAAGGGCGGCGCAGGATTGCGCTTTTTCTCGGATTTTTTGACGCTCTTGACGCCGAAGGACTGCCCCTTCAGCTCCGAGAGCACCTGCTCCACCTCTTCCGCGCTGTGCAGCTCCCGCTTCTTCGGGTCGCCATAGTAGTGCGCGGTGAAGCTGCCCGGTCTGCCGACGCGCTCAAGACGTGCGTCGATCGACCAGTATTCCTGCGGCACGAATGCGCGGATCTCATTTTCCCGGTCCACGACGAGCCGCGTCGCAACGGACTGCACACGGCCCGCAGACAGGCCCTTGCGCACCTTTTTCCACAGCAGCGGACTGAGCTGATAGCCGACGATCCGGTCGAGCACGCGCCGCGCCTGCTGCGCGTCCACGAGGTTCTGATCGATGGCGCGCGGCTGCGCGATGGAGCGGCGCACCACGTCCTTTGTGATCTCGTTGAAGGTCACGCGCATCGTCTTATCGTCCGGAATGTCCAGCAGATACTTGAGGTGCCACGAGATCGCCTCTCCCTCGCGGTCCGGGTCAGTTGCGAGATAGACGTTCTGACATTTTTTCGCGCTGTCGCGCAGCTCCTTGATGATGGACTCCTTGCCTGCCAGCGGGCGGTATTCCGGCTCGAAATCATGCTCGATGTCCACGCCCAGCGTGCTCTTCGGCAGATCGCGCAGATGGCCCATGCTGGCCTTGACCTCGTAGTCCGGGCCAAGATATTTTCCGATGGTCTTTGCCTTCGACGGCGACTCGACAATGACCAGATTTGTTTTTTCCTTCGGCATTTTTGCCTCCATGCTTATTTCTCTGCGAGAGAAAAGCGTCTCGCAGGAAGTCTCCTGATATAGCCCTTGACCTCCAGCAGCGTCATGGACGCGAGCACGCGCCCCGCCGGGAGCTGGCAGCCGTCCACGATCTCGTCGATGTGCTTCGGCCCGCCGGTGAGCTGCTCCACGATGGCGCGTTCGTCGGCGGACAGGCTGTCCAGAATCTTATGTACGTCAATATAATCTCTGTTTTCCGGCTTGTCAACGTCTTTTCTGTCGTTTCTTTCCGGAAAAGTACGCTCCGAGGCCACGATTCTCTGGCTCTCCGTCCTTTCACGCGGCTCTTCAGCACGGCTGAGCGTCATGGGAATCGTCTTTGGGCGGTGTCCTGCCAGCGACGGGAACAGATGGACATACTCCTTCAGAACGTCCCAGCCGTCCGCCGCAACGATCGCGCCCTCCCGCAGGAGCCGGAGGTTTCCGGCGCAGGTCGCGCTGTCCACATTGGCCGGGAGTGCAAAAACGTCCCGGCCCTGTTCGAGCGCCCGCCGCGCCGTGATGAGCGCGCCGCTCTTCTCGGGCGCCTCCACCACCAGAACGCCGAGGCTCAGTGCGCTGAGGATGCGGTTGCGCACCGGAAAATGCGCTCCGATCGCCGCCGTTCCGGGCGGGTACTCGCTGACGAGCCAGCCTCTGGCGCGCACATCCTCAAATAGGCCGCGGTTCGCGGCCGGATAGACGACATCCACGCCGCAGCCCAGCACGCCGATGACCGGCGCTCCGGCTGTCAGCGCGCCCTTCATCGCCATGGTGTCGATGCCGTCGGCTCCGCCGGAGACCACGACCGCACCCATCCGCCCGAGTTGATAGCCGAGCTGCTTTGCCTGCACCAGGCCGTAGGCCGATGCCTTTCTCGTTCCGACAACGGCGATCACCGGCTCCGTGTCGATGGCCGGGACGGTACCCTGATAATACAGCACCATCGGCGGATCGTCGATGCTCCGCAGGCGGTCGGGATAGGCGGCATCCTGATATGTCAGAATGGAGATCTGCTTGCGGTAGCATTCGTTCAGGATCTCTTCCGGCTCCATGAGGCTCTTGTCCTCCAGCGAAGCCGTGCTGCGCAGGCCCTCCACCTCCGAAAGCGCGCTCTTTTCCGCGCAGTACGCCGCCTCCGGCGTCCCGAAATGGCGCAGGACCGCCAGCTGCTCGCGCGGGGAGAGATTTCTTCTGCTTGCCAGCCAGAGCCAGTATTTGAGCATACGCCGCTTCTCCTTCCGTTGCATTGATTTCTCTTCGCATCCTCCGTCCGGCGGAATGCGTCTTTTCAAATGCCTTTCAGCATTTCATCTGCCATAAAACGATGGTCGCGGCGGCCGCCGCGTTCAGCGACTCGCAGCGCGGGTTCATCGGAATGATGATCTTTCCGTCCGCCGCCGCGAAAAGCTCCGCGCTCACGCCGCGGCCCTCGCTGCCGATCACGACTGCGCAGCCTGACAGGTTCTTTTTCCGCAGATCGACCGCGTCTGCGCTCATGGCCGTCGCCAGCAGCGGAATTCCCGCCGCGCGGCAGCTCTGCACAGCCACCGCGCGCGTCATGCGCACCGGCTGCGTGCGAAAGACCGCGCCCATGGTCGCGCGGACAGTTTTGGGATTGTAGGCGTCCGCGCAGCCGTCCAGCAGCACAACCGGCACCTCCAGCGCGTCCGCCGTCCGCAGGATCGTGCCGAGGTTTCCGGGGTCCTGAATGCCGTCGAGCAGGAGCGTTCCGGGACGCAGCGCCGCCGGACGCGCCTCCGGCAGGCGGCAGATGAAGATCGCGCCCTGCGGCGCTTCCATCTGAGAAACGCTCCGCATCAGGCTCTCCGGGATCTCCACCACACGCACATGCTCCGGAAGCGGGCAAAGCTCCACGCCCGTCTGCACCACGACCGTTTCCAGTCCGGGGTACCATTTCGCCGCCTCCTCGAGAAGCTTCGTCCCGTCGGCGGCAAATTCTCCGCACGCCTCCCGATAGCTCCGCGCGGCCAGCAGCTTTTTCAGATGCACCAGCAGCGGATTGCGGGCGCTCGTTACCGTCTCCCGCTTCATTTCTGAAGTCCCGAGAGCTGCTCGTTCTTGCCGACGGCGACGAGCACGTTTTCCTTTTTCAGCGGAATGTCGGCGTCCGGCGAAACGTTGATGGCGCTGCCGTCGCGGATGGCGATGATATTGGTGCCGTATTTCGCGCGCAGATTCAGCTCCCGCAGCGTTTTCCCGACCCACTTGTCCGGCACCTGCACGTCGGCAATGCCGTAGTCGGGCGAAAGCTCGATGAAATCGAGAACGCTCGAGGACGTGAGCGCCTGCGCCAGCTTGAAGCCCATTTCACGCTCGGGCACAACCACACGGTCGGCTCCGACCTTTTCCAGCGCTTTCTTCTGAATTTCATCCGTGGCCTTGCAGATCACCCTTTGAATCCCCAGCTCCTTGAGGTTGAGCGTGACGATCACACTCGTCGCCAGATCCTTGCCGATCGCAACAACTGCGCAGTCGTAATTGTTGACGCCGAGCGACCGGAGCACCTCCTCGTCTCTGGCGTCTCCGATGACCGCATAGGTCACGAACGGCTCCGCATGCTGCACCTTTCCCGCGTCGGTATCGATGGCGAGCACCTCATTTCCGAGCGCGAACAGGCGGGACGCGATCGCCGTGCCAAATCTTCCAAGCCCAATGACCACATAGGTTTTTTTCATGATTTCCTCCCGTTATCCGATCAGCATTCTGGCCGGCGCATATTCAAAGCGATCCTCCGCGCGGCTTGCCGTCAGGAAGCCGATGCTGATGGTCATGATGCCGACGCGCCCGAAAAACATAAATACGATGAGAAGCAGCTTCGGCAGCGTCGTAAGCGTTGCCGTCAGCCCCGCCGTCAGTCCGACCGTCGCCAGCGCGGAGACCGTTTCATACAGAGCCGTGGAAAGGCTGCATCCGCTGCACGCGCAGATCAGCGCCGCGCCTACAAACGCCAGCGTCAGCATCAGCATGAACAGCGTCATGGCCTGACTGACCTTCTCCTGCGGGATGGTATGCCGGAAAACGGAAGCCCGGCTGCGGCCGCGTGCCGTCCCGACTGCCGCAAGCACCACAACGCCCAGCGTCACGGTCTTGAGTCCGCCCGCCGTCGAGCCGCTGGAGCCGCCGACAAACATCAGCATATCCGAAACGGCCTTTCCGGCCTCTGTCAGGCCTGCCTGCGAGACGGTGAAGAAGCCCGCCGTACGGGTCGTCACGGACTGGAACAGCGAGGCCAGCAGCTTCTGCCACACCGGCATTCCGCCGAGCGTCCACGGGTTGTTCCATTCCAGCACGGCAAGGAGCGCCGCCCCGCCGAAGGTCAGAACAGCCGAAAGGATCAGCACCAGCCGCGTATAGACCGAGAGCCGGGAAAACCGCCGCGTCCTGCGCAGCTCGCCCCAGACCAGAAAGCCGAGTCCGCCGATGGTGATAAGCGCAATGATAATAAGGTTGACCGCCGGGTCGGCGGCATAGAAGCTCAGGCTGCCGCCGGCGTCCACATCCGCAAGAATGTCAAAGCCCGCGTTGCAATAGGCCGAGACGGCATGGAAAATGCCGAAGCGCAAAGCCTTCCAGAACGGGAACCGCCGGAGGAAGCACGCCGTCAGCAGCGCCGCGCCGCAAAGCTCGACCGCAAGCGTGCCGAGCACGACGTTCCGCACCATCCGCACCACGCCGTTCATGGAATCCAGACTCAGCGCCTGCGCGAGGATCATTCGCTTTTTCAATCCGATCCGGCGGCGCAGCACAATATAAAATACACATGCGATGCTCATGAAGCCGAGGCCGCCGATCTGGATCATCAGCAGGATCATCCACTGGCCGAATATGCTCCAGTGCAGGCCCGTCTCCACGACGGAAAGGCCCGTCACGCAGGTCGCGGACGTCGCCGTGAACAGGCAGGTCAGAAAATCCGTCGGCGTTCCCGCCGCCGAGGAGACCGGCAGCGTCAGGATCGACGCCCCGGTAAGGATCACCGCCAGAAACATCAGCACAATGATCTGCGGCGGATTCATCTTGCGCAGCAGATACACCGCCCGCTTCCGGAATCGTTCCAGCATTCCGTTTGTCCCTTCTTTTGTCAAAATTCTACAGAATATACACTATACTATACGTTCTGCTCTCCGGATTGTCAAGCCGCCCCGTCAGGCGCCGTTCTCCGGCTGCGGCACGAGCTGGTAGAACGCCACGGCGCTGGCCGCCGCGACGTTCAGCGAATCCACGCCGTGCGCCATGGGGATGCGGACGGTATAGTCGCACCGCGCAATGGTCTCGGGCGCAAGCCCGTCGCCCTCCGTCCCGAGTACGACGGCAAGCTTCGGCTCTGTCAGGAGCCGCCGGTCGGAAATGCGCAGCGAATTGTCCCGCAGCGCCATCGCCGCCGTCCGGAAGCCCAGTGTGCGGAGCTTTTCCAGGCCGTTTTCCGGCCACGCCTCGCCCTCCGGGAAAAATGTCCACGGGATCTGGAACACCGTCCCCATGCTCACGCGGATGGCGCGGCGGTAAAGCGGGTTGCTGGAAGCCTGCGTGAGCAGGACGGCATCCATCCCGAGCGCGGCTGCGGAACGGAAGATCGCGCCGACATTCGTCGGATTCATCACGTTTTCAAGCACCGCGATCCGCCGCGCACTGCGGCAGACCGCCTCGACCGTTGGGAGCGGCTTTCTGCGCATGGCGCACAGCAGCCCGCGCGTCAACGCATAACCCGTCAGCTGCTGGAGCACCTCCAGCTCCGCCGTATAGACCGGAACGTCCCCGCATCCGGCCAGCAGCTCCGCCGCGGCACCATGCGCCAGCCCCGTTTCCGCCAGAAACGACACCGGCTCATAGCCCGCCGCGAGCGCGCGCTCGATCACAAGCAGGCTCTCGGCGATAAACATTCCGTTTTCCGGCGCTTCGCGGCAGAGCAGCTGATTTTCCGTCAGCCGCGCGTACACGTCCAGCTCCGGCGCGGAAAAATCTGTAATTGCGGTCATTTTTCCCATCATGTGCCCTCCGCATTCTCTCCGCTTCACAGAAACGGCAAATATCGATTTATTATCATGGCAGACCGAATGCGCTGTGTCAAGTTCTTTCTCACTGAGTGCGCCCGAAAGAGGCCTTTTCTCCCGACAACGCGTGTATTCTGTTTCGCCAAATGCAGACAGCGGCGCAAAAATATCGAAAAATGCGGATTTCTATTGTTCATCTGCCGTTTTTGCGCTATAATGGAAGTAGCTACAAAAAGGAAGGAGCCGAATCATGAGTTTTTTGGATCAGCTTGGAAAAAAGGTCTCGGACGCCGGAAAGGGCGTCGCGCAGCAGACGAAAAACCTTACGGAGATTGCCCGCCTGACCAGCGTTATCGATACGGAAGAAAAAATGGTCGCGCAGTCCTACACACAGATCGGCAAGACATATTATGAAAACCATAAAAATGACCCGGATGCAGAATGTGCCGCGCAGATCGCGCTTGTAAACAAATCTCTGGAAAAGATCGCGCAGTGGCGCGAGCAGATCCAGCGGATCAAGGGTATCGTCAAATGTCCGCAGTGCGGCGCAGAGATTCCTTACGGTTCTCAGTTCTGCGGCGTCTGCGGCACCAAAATCGTCCGTCCGGAGGCCGCTCCGGCTGCCGCGTCTGTGCGCCGCTGCCCGAGCTGCGGTGCGGAGGCCGCTGCGGCCGACCGCTTCTGCAACAAATGCGGCAAGCCGCTCCCGCAGGCAGCTCCGGCCCCTGTCCGGCCGCAGCCCGCACCCGCAGCTCCGGCCCCGTCTGCCGTATCCGGAAACAGCTTTGGCTACTCTGCACCCGTCCAGCCGAATGCGCAGTATGCACCGGCAGCTCCCGCCGTGCCGGATATCCCGCTTCCTGTTGAAGAGCCTGTGATTTCGGAAACACCCGTTTCTGTCGAGGAGCCGGTCGTTCCGGAGGTCCCCGCCTCTGTCGAAGAAGCCATCGTCCCGGAAGCACCCGTCTCCGTTGAAGAGCCTGTGATTTCGGAAACACCCGTTTCTGTCGAGGAGCCGGTCGTTCCGGAGGTCCCCGCCTCTGTCGAAGAAGCCATCGTCCCGGAAGCGCCCGTCTCCGTTGAAGAGCCTGCCGCGCCGGACGCGCTGCCTCTGCGTCCCCGCTTCTGCCCGAACTGCGGCGCGGAGGCCGACGAGCACGACCGCTTCTGCAACAAATGCGGCCAGTCTCTCGCTTAATTTTTGAAACACAAAGCTAGGGAAGTTCTGATTAAATCAGCGGCTGTGGACGGCGAGAGATTTTTCGTCAAGACAAGGTTTGAAAAACGTGGGAATACTGTATGTATTTCTCGTTTTTCAAACCGCAGGATTGGCGGAAAATATCCGTCGTCCGCGGTCGGGGATTTATTCAGAGGTTCCCTATAGATCAAGGCCGGAGCTTCCGAGGAAGCTCCGGCCTTTTACGGCTCTCATTCCAGAATGATCCAGTTCTGCGCACGCTCCGTGACGTAGCCGATCTGCGCCGCAGCCGGGATCTCCTGCCGCAGCGCGTCCAGACACGCCTGCGCGTCCTTTTCCGCAACGGCGATCAGAAGTCCGCCGCTCGTCTGAGGGTCGTAGAAGATATCCTCCAGCGCACGGGATATCTCTCCGGCCCTTGCGACGCCCGCGCCCGCGTAGTCTCGGTTGCGGTACGCGCCCGCCGGAATGAAGCCCATCGCGGCCATTTCCAGCGCTTCGGGATGGAACGGCACTTTCCGGCTCTCGATATGCAGGCTCATGCCGCTGCCCTGCGCCATCTCATAGCTGTGGCCCATCAGCGAAAAGCCCGTCACGTCGGTGCAGCTGTGGATCTCATAGCGGAGCATGATGTCCCGCGCCGCTTTGTTGAGCGCCGCCATCTGGCGGTAGATGCGCTCCAGCACCGGCTGCTCGACCAGTCCCGCCTTCGCCGCCGTCGTCAGAATGCCGATCCCAAGCGGCTTTGTCAGCAGCAGCACGTCACCCGGACGCGCCGACGCATTCGTCAGTACCTTCTTCGGATGTACGAAGCCCGTGACCGCCAGACCGTAGATCGGCTCCGCGCCGTGAATGGTATGGCCGCCGGTGATGATCGCGCCCGCCTCGTAGGCCTTGTCATAGCCGCCGCGCAGAATTTCGCGCACCGTTTTGTCGTCCATGCTGTCCGCAACGCACAGAATATTGAGCGCAAGCTTCGGTACTCCGCCCATTGCATAGACGTCGCTCAGGGCGTTGGCCGCGGCGATCTGGCCGTAAAGGAAGGGGTCGTCCACGATTGGCGGAAAGAAATCGGTCGTCTGGACGATGGCCATATCCTCTGTGATCTGGTAGACGCTTGCGTCGTCGCTCTTGTCGTAGCCGACCAGCAGCCGCGGGTCGCTGTGCGTCCGGAAGCCCTCCAGCAGCTGTGCCAACGTTCCGGCTCCCGCCTTCGCACCGCAGCCCGCGCAGGAGGCAAGCTTTGTCAATCTGACCTCAGTTTCCATCATTCCGCTCCTTTGCCTGATATACGCGCACATACCCGTCTGGCTCCGCGCGGACGATCTGATCGATCTCCGAGGCGCATACGCCGGACGGCTCGACATACCGCTCCTCACAGCGCACACAGGTCCCGCAGGAGCTGGAAAGGTCGCGCGGGACCGGCATGGCCTTCGCCGCGATCCCCTGTTGTTCGCAGAGCTTTTTGTAGCGGATCGCGCCGAAATGGGAGAAAAATGTCGCAATGTAAAACATGGCTTACTTCCGGCAGATCAGCGTATAGACGCCGTCCGCCTCGCTGACGCTGACGGTATAGCCCTGATGCTCGGCATAGCGGGTCACGTTTTCCCGCGAGGCCGTGTTGTCCACCAGCACCGTGTATTCATTATCCTTTGCCATCATGGCCTTGCGGAGCATGATGACGGGTTCCGGGCAGGAATAGCCCTTTGCATCTACAGTTGTCATTTCGCATTCTCCTTTCGGAAGGTATTGACACATGCGACCACGAGCGCGACGGCAATGCCGATCACGACCGCGATCTTGCCGTTGGCCGTCGGGCCGTTGCCGGAGGAAGCGAGGCCGAAGTTGTGGCAGAAGGCCGCGCCCGCAAGCAGGCCGAGGATCGTCACGGCGCTGTCGCTGCTGCCCTCACCGGCCAGAACGAGCTGACGCAGCGGGCAGCCGCCCAGCAGCACGCAGCCGAAGCCGACCAGCAGCATTCCAAGGAAGTTCCACAGGCCGTCGGTATGCGCAACGGGCTGCTCGGCAAAGCCGAGGGTGAAGTATCTGGTCTCCGTCACGCCGGTCAGGAGCAGGTTGCAGGCCAGCGCGCCGATCAGGATCGCCGCAAAGCCGAGGATGAGCTTCGTCTCGCGGAACAGCACCAGATCGCGCACGCCGCCGACCATGCAAAGGCGCGTCCGCTGGGCCAGCGCGCCGACGATGAGTCCGGCCGCGAGGCTGATAAGGATGGGCGCATGGAGCGCACCGGGGCCGGCTCCGGCCTCGGAGAAGTGGATGAAGGCGGGGGCCAGAAGCAGCAGTGCAAACACCGCGAGGGTCAGGATCACGAACACGCCGCCCTCCGGCTTGGTGAGCGCATAGCTGCGCTTGAGGGTGTAGCCCTTATTGAGGAAGAAAACGCCCGCTAGAATGCCGCAGACAAAGCCCGCCAGGCCCAGCAGCGCATTGAGGTCGCCGCCCGCCAGACGCAGGATCATGCGGAACGGGCAGCCGAGGAACATCAGGCAGCCGACCATCACAAACATGCCCAGCACAAAGCGCGTGACCGGCGCGCTTCCGCCGCGCGCGGAAAATTCCTTCTTGCAGAGCGCCATAAGGAAGCTGCCCAGCACGAGGCCGATGATCTCCGGCCGGATGTACTGCACCGCCGCTGCCGAGTGCAGGCCGAGTCCGCCCGCCGTATCGCGCAGGAAGCATGCGATGCAGAAGCCCATGTTCTTCGGGTTGCCGAACAGCACGAGCAGCGAAGCGATCACGCCGATCACAAGACCGGCAAGGATCATGTTTCTCTTTTCATGTTTCAGTGTCATACGCTCTCTTCTCTCTTGCAGTATTCACAAAAATTTTTTGTGTTACTAAAATTTTATGATACTTTCCGTCGAAAGTCCAATTGTCTTTTTGGATAACGCCCATGTATTTATCGAAATTTCTGATGAATTTATCAGCTATCTTCACCGCTGCGATTGCGCGGCGGCCCCGGCTGTGCTATAGTATTTATAAAAGTATGAGGAATTCAAAGGAGGCGGCCGTCTTGGATACGATCTATCTCGACAACGCCAGCACGACCTTCCCGAAGCCCGCCTGCGTGCCGGAGGCGATGCTCCGCTACATCACCGGCTGCGGCAGCAACATTGCCCGCGGCGGCTACAGCGCCGCCTACAGCGCCGAGGAAATGGTTTTCGAGACGCGCGAACGCATCTGCTCGCTTTTCGGCGGCGAGGACAGCCGCTGCGTCGTTTTTACGAAAAATGTCACGGAGAGCCTGAACGTTCTGCTCAAGGGGCTGCTCCGCCCCGGCGACCATGTTCTGGTCTCCTCCATGGAGCACAACGCCGTCATGCGCCCGCTGCGTCAGCTCGAGGCGCAGGGCGTTAGCTTCAGCCGCATTCCCTGCCGCGCAGACGGAACGCTGATTGCAGAGGCGGCGGAGCCGCTGCTCCGGCCAAGCACAAGGGCCGTCGTCATGACGCACGCCAGCAACGTCTGCGGGACGCTCCTGCCCATCGCGGAGATGGGTGAGCTTTGCCGGCGGCACGGCCTGCTTTTCCTCGTGGACAGCGCGCAGACGGCGGGCGTTTTTCCCATCGATATGCAGGCCATGCACATCAGCGCCCTTGCCTTCACCGGCCACAAAGGCCTCTACGGCCCGCAGGGCACCGGCGGCTTCGTGCTCCGTCCGGAGCTTGCCGCGCAGCTCACGCCGCTGATCGCAGGCGGCACCGGCAGCATGAGCCACACGGAATTCATGCCGGACTTCCTGCCCGACCGCTTCGAGGCGGGCACCATGAATCTGCCCGGCCTCGCGGGCCTGCACGCCGCGCTCGGTTTTCTGTCCGAAACGGGCATGGACGCCATCCGCGCGCACGAAGCCGCGCTGACGGAGCGCTTCCTTGCCGCGCTGCGGCCGATGGCGGCAAGGAAGC
>ERZ791919.394-NODE-394-length-48780-cov-5.704772_pt1 | contig 48780 bp, 49 predicted proteins | sample MGYA00510137_ERZ791919 | MGnify/ENA primary metagenome ERZ791919 (study PRJEB30046, sample SAMN00792059) | human gut metagenome | study: EMG produced TPA metagenomics assembly of the A metagenome-wide association study of gut microbiota in type 2...
GACTGCAAAAACTTGTCGGAAAAGCCCGTAAGGGGTTTTTCGACAGTCTGAGGGCAGCCATTTTACGGCTGCCCTGTCTATATTTTAGTTCAGATTCAGCTTTCTGGTGGTCAGAAAGTACATGATAAAGTATCCGCCAACGATGGTCACGGCGGACAGGACATTCATGGTCCCCATGACGCTGAGGGTTTTGTTCAGCGCGCCGTTGCCGACCAGAACTGTTACCTCGATGATTGTCCACACAAGGCTGATGCCGTAATAGACCAGAATTGCCATGAGAATGGGATGCTTCTTTGCGGCCATGCCGCCGATGGTCACGGCCAGCATCAGCATAATCAGCTGGCTCAGGGCTGTCAGGAACGCCGCCAGCGCCACCTCAGCCACCACGCCGCCGTAGGACACAAATTCCAGCCACAGCTTCTCCATCTCCTCCCAGAGCCGGGGCCAGAAGTCCGCCGGGGCCTCGTTCCAGGGAATGCCCAGAGCGCTGATCCCCAGTCCCAGCACACAGGCCACGGCCGTTGCCAGAAGCACCGCCAGGATTTCCAGAATGCTGGCCAGAATGGAGGACAGCATCAGCTGGTGGCCGTTTACCGGCAGGGTAAAGGTCAGGTAGCCCTCCTCGGTAAAACGGCTTCTGTAAAACCGCCAAAGGGCGTAGAAAATGCTGGCCGCCCAGGCCACGTTGATAACCATAATGGCCGCCACACACAGAAGCGCCACAACAATCTCCACAGTTCCATGTACGTTCCAGCTGCGGGTCTCCGCCATGAACAGCCCGCAGCCAACAAACCCCAACACCAGAGCGGCAATCAGCACCGCCAGGCACAGAATTCCAACAACCCGGCGGCTGGCCCGCCACTCCGCTTTGATCAGTTTTCCAAACATCTGAATACCTCCCGGAACAGTTCATCCAAAGACTTGCCTGTCTCCTCCCGGGTCTCGTCGGTATTGCCCTGACGAATGACCTTTCCCTGAGACAGGAACACAAATTCATCCAGCACCCGCTCCACATCCGCGATCAGGTGGGTGGAGATGAGCACCGTGGCGCTGGGGTCATAGTTGGTGATAATGGTGCTGAGAATGTAGTCCCGGGCCGCCGGGTCTACCCCGCCGATGGGCTCATCCAGCAGATAGAGCCTTGCCCGCCGGGACATGACCAACACCAGCTGGACCTTCTCCTGATTGCCCTTGGAGAGGGTCTTTAATTTTGCATTGGGATCGATGTGCAGGACAGACAGCATTTCTTCTGCCCGGGTACGGTCAAAATCGGCGTAAAAATCCTGGAAGAAGTCCAGAATTTCGCAGATGCGCTGCTGCCTGTTCAGATAGGTCTTATCCGGCAGGTAGGAGACGACCGCCTTGGTCTCCGGGCCGATTTTCCCGCCGCAGACGGTGACCTCCCCGGCACTGGGCGTCAGCAGGCCCGCGGCGATCTTCAGGAACGTCGTCTTGCCGCTGCCGTTGGGGCCGAGCAGGCCCACGATCTTTCCCTGGGGCAGCTCCAGCTCCAGGCCGTCCAGCGCCCGGGTGCCGCCGTAGTTTTTCACAAGGCCGGTGGCCTTTAATACCGCGTTTTCCATATTACTTCTCCTCTTCCTTCACATGAAGCATGATCTCCGCCGCCTGGACAGGGGTAATGCCAAACACCTTGAATTTCTCCACGCACTCCCGCGCCAGGTCCTCCAGGGCCTGCTGCCGCATTGCCTCCAAAATCTTCTCCTCCTTTGTCACCGTTCGTCCGCTGGTGCCGCCGCCAATGAGCAGGCCTTCCCGCTCCAGCTCCGTCAGCGCCCGCTGCATGGTATTGGGATTCACCTGGGCCTGCATGGCCAGCTCCCGCACCGATGGCACCCGCCCCCCGGGGGGAAGCTCCCCCCGCAGGACCGCACCCCGGATATTCTCCATGATCTGCTGGTACACCGGCCTGTCGCCGGAAAATTTCCAATTCACATCTCTCGCCTCCTGTACTGCTGTATTAGTGTATTCATACAATAGCACAATAGTACAGGATTGTCAAGGGGGAATTCGGTAATTTTTATACCGGTGCCAAGCAGCCTTTCCCGCGACACCTTTTTGTCTGTCCTTGGAGTTTTGGGCTCTATTGCCAGTATCGTGTCTCTCGTACTGTACTTGTACGATAAAAAGAAGTGAGCCGTCTGCTGCAATCAGACGACTCACGGCTCTAAGTGCTTTGCGCTTAACGTTGTAGGCGTTATGTAGTGGCAACCGTCGGGTTTCCACCACGGGGAGGTGCCTGTTCCCAGCGGGCATCTCCCTGCTTTTATATTATAGACCGGCCCCGCCAAAATGTCAAGTGCACATGGTCAGTGACAGGGCACGGCTATTTTTACGGTAAAATACGTTATTTTCTCTTTTTCAGCATGGTCTCATGCATGACGACCATCAGGGCCAGTACGGCCAGCAGATAGAAGGGAAACAGGGCCATGGTGGTCTTCCCTGCGAGCCAGCCGAAGAGCGGGGGCATGAGGCAGTTGCCGATGTAGGCACTGGCCATCTCCACGCCGATAACGGCCTGGGACTTGTCCGCGCCGAAGTGGGCCGGGGTGGAATGGATGACGCTGGGGTAGATGGGGGCACAGCCCAGACCGATGAGAATCAGCCCCGCCAGAGCGGCGCTCTCCCCCACCGGCAGCAGCAAAGCCGCAAGGCCCAGGGCGATGATGCCCTGCCCCATGCGAATCATCTGGGTGTCCGTCCGCTTGGCCGCCAGGATGCCGCAAACGGCCCTGCCCAGGGTAATGCCGATGTAGAAGAGGCTGGCAAAGCCGGCGGCCGTCTCCGGGGCCACCCCCTTGTGGAGCACCAGATAGCTGCTGGCCCACAGGCCGGTGGTCTGCTCCAGAGCGCAGTAGCAGAAGAATGCAATCAGGATTTCCTTTGCGCCGGGAAGCCCCAGAATTTTGCCAAGGCCCAGCACCTCGCCGCCTTTCTCCTCCTGGGTGCCCTCCCCTGCCCCGGTCTTCCACAGAGGCAGGCTCAGGAAAATCAGGCAGGTGAGCACCAGCTGAATCAGGCTGATGATCCGGTAGCCCATGGGCCACCCGGCGCCGCCGGACAGGGCAGCGCCCATGATATAGGGGCCAACGGAGGCCCCCACACCCCACATGCAGTGGAGCCAGCTCATATGGCGGCTGGAGAAATGGAGGGCCACATAGTTATTGAGGGCCGCATCCACGCTTCCGGCACCCAGGCCATAGGGCACCGCCCACAGGCACAGCATCCAGAACTGCCCGCTGATCGAAAATCCGAAAAGGGCCAGCGCGGTCATGGCCACGCTGATGGCCGTCACCCGCCCCGCCCCCAGGCGGCGGGTCAGCCGGTCGCTGAGCAGGCTGGAAATGACGGTACCGCCGGAAACAATGCAGAAAATAATGCCGGAATAGGAAACCGGCACCCCAAAGCCCTGGTACATAGACGGCCAGGCCGCCCCCAGCAGGGAATCCGGCAGGCCTAAGCTGATAAAGGCGGCGTAGATTACCGCCAGAAGCAAATGAATCATCCTGAATGCCTCCTGTGTGTTTGACACCATCCTATCACAAAGCTTTCCAAAAAGCTATCCCAATAGCAGGAATCTACAAGAATCGTTTAAAAGCCTCAATTTGTCTGTCCTTGGGGCTTTGGGCTCCATTGCCAGCATTGTGTCTCTCGTGCTGTATCTGCGCGATAAAAAGAAGTGAGCCGTCTGCCTCTAACAGACGGCTCACGCGCTGAGGGCTAGTCTCTCGGCTCACTGAGTACATATGTAGTGGCAACCGTCGGGTTTCCACCACGGGGAGGTGCCTGTTACCAGCGGGCATCTCCTTGTTGTTTTTATTATAGACCAGCCCGCAAAAATGTCAAGCGCATGGGGCTGGCTCTTTGGGCAATCAAATCAGATCTTCTTTTGCTTTTTGTTCCAGTAGATGTAAAAGCCCACGTTCAGCACAATGCCCACTGCCGTGGAGACGGGGGCGGCCAGGCCGATTTTGGTCAGGCTGGCGTTGGGCTGGATGCTCATGTAGTAGGACAGGGGCAGCCGCACCAGCAACGTCTGGACAATGCCCTGAATCATCACCCACAGGGTCTGGTTGTTGCCGTTGAAATAGCCCACCATGCTGAACAGCACCGCCGTGACAATGGTCTCCGGGGCGAAGCCCTTGAGGTATTCAAAGCCCTTTTGAACCACCTCCGCATCCGGAGAGAAGACGGATGCAAGCAGGTCCCCTTTCAGCAGCACCAGGGCAAAGACCGCAACGCCGAAGACCAGCCCTAAGCCAATGCCGGTGAACATGGTCTTTTTTGCCCGCTTCCGGTTGCCTGCGCCCACATTCTGGGCCACAAAGGAGGCCATGGACTGCATCAGGGCGCTGGGAATCAGCATGGCAAAATTGACGATCTTGCTGGCCACGCCGTAGCCGGAGGAGGCCGTGAGCCCCAGGCGGTTCACAAAGGCGCACAGAGCCAGAAAGGACAGCTGGGTCAGAAACTCCTGTAATGCCAGGGGCAGGCCGATGCCCAGGAACTTGCCGCACTGGTCGTTCAGCCGGAAGTCCGTCCTGCGGATGGAGAAGGGCAGCTTCTTTTTCAGCAGGATGACCAGGGCGAACACAACGCTGACGGCCTGGGCCAATACCGTTGCAATGGCTGCACCGGCGGCGTCCATTTTGAAGACCGCCACCAGGAGCAGGTCTCCTGCAATGTTCACAATGCAGGCCACCAGCACGAACAGCAGCGGAGACCGGCTGTCCCCCAGGCCCCGGAAAATGGCGGAGAACAGGTTGTAGCTGACGATGAAGAAAATGCCGCAGCCGCAGATGCGGATATAGCTGGCAGTCAGCTGAATTGCCTCCTCCGGGGCCTGCATCAGCACGGCGATAGGCCGGGCAAAGCACACCAGCAGGACAAACAGCGCTGCCGACAGGATGGCAAACACCACCGCAGCCCCGCCCAGGACCGCGCCGATCTTTCCTTCGTTCTTCTCCCCCAGATACCGGGCAATGAGCACCGTCACACCCATGGCCAGCTGGGTCACCACGAAGGTGACCAGGTTCAGCACCTGGCTGCCGGTGGAGACGGCGGACAGTCCGGCCGTGGAGCCGAACTGTCCCACAACCAGCAGGTCCACTGCGCCATAGGCCGCCTGCAAAATCAGGGCTCCCAGCACCGGGAGCATGAACAGAGACAGCTTTTTCAGGATGCTGCCCTGGGTAAAATCCGTTTTTTCAGTATTCAAGGGAAATTCTCCTTTCCGACATGGCTGTATAGAGCTTTTGGACGGTGCGAATCGTGCAGGCCACGTCTTCATCCGGGACATCCTCCAGCAGCGGGGCAAGCTGGGCAAAAACCTGCCCGTTGAAGGTCCCGGACAGGCGCTTGCCCGATTCGGTGACGGTGAGGTACGTAACACGTCCGTCATCCGGAGAGGTCTTCTTTTCCAGGTACCCACGCTGCTCCATCTCCTTGACGGTGCGGGTCACTCCGGGGCGGGGAATGTTCAGTGCATCGCTGATGTCGGACACCTTCACCCGGACACCCTGCCTCTCCAGGCGTTCGATGGTATCGAGATAGTGGATATAGGACGAGCTGACCCCCTTGGGCAGCTCCGGAAGCAGCTCCCGCGCCCGCTTAGCCTGATAGCAGGCATCCAGGAGCGCCTTGATGTTTTCGACTGTCATTTGGTTTTCTCCTTATAGTTACCTTTGATAATTATCGTTGGTAATTATACAGGGGCATTCCAGATTTGTCAAGACGGAAAGATTCCCCTGAGGGGGGAAAGCTTCCCCTACAGGGGAGCCTTAGAACGCGCATATTTCCAACCACTCTCTCCCGCAAGACCCCTCATCCACCGCTGCGGCGGTCCCCCTTCCCCGTGGGGGAAGGTTGGGGAAAAAAGCTTCCCCTCCGGGCGGTGCGTCGCGCAGCGAATTGAATCTAACATAGCTGCCGGTGGCAGCTATACCACAAAAAGTGGAGCTGGCAGGGCGAAGCCCTGACTGAGGAGGGGCGTTTTGAGCGGGAGCGGTAGGAAAAACGCAACATACCAACAGCTCTCTCCCGCAAGACCCCTCATCCACCGCTGCGGCGGTCCCCCTTCCCCGTGGGGGAAGGTTAGGAAGCTCCCTATCGGGCGGTGCGTCGCGCAGCGAATCTGATTTTCCATAACTGCCGGTGACGGCGATCCCGGTACCCGCTGCGGTCTCCTTCTGAGTAACTATTTTTCAACCATAGTATAGCACATTTGTTCGATTTTGTCAAGTGGCGACCGGGGCGCAGGAGCTTCCCCTCCGGGGGAGCTGGCTCGCGTCAGCGAGACTGAGGAGGGGCGTAACGGGCGGGAGTGGTTGGTAGAAGGTGCAGTCAAGGCGCCCCTGAAAGGGGAGCCTTAGAACGCGCATATTTCCAACCGGTCACTTCCGCAGCGCCCCTCATCCGTCTCGCCTGCGGCGAGCCACCTTCCCCGTAGGGGAAGGTTAGGGGAAAAGCTTCACCGCCGCTGCGGCTGTCCCCCTTCCCCGTTGGGGAAGGTTGGGACGGTCCTCCGGGGGCCGCCCACAAAGGCGGCTCCCGGGGGTTCTATCTTCCAGCTTCTACAGAAGCATCTACCCCGTTAGGGGTATCTGCTTCTACTTCTGTACCATTTGGTATCCGTTGGTACCAAATGATACCAAATGGTACCACTGGTATCCACTGGCTGCCGCCGGATGCCGCCGGTATCCGGCGGTAGCTCTTCCCCGGTGGGGCAGGGAAAAAAGCAGAGGCCCGGAAGCCTCTGCTTTTGGGAAGTATTTTCTTATGCCTTGGGCTTGCGGACGTAGCAGTACCACATGAGCAGGGCTACGGAGCAGCCGCCGACGATGTTGCCCAATGTTACGGGCAGCATATTGCCCAGGAAGTAGTGCCCCCAGGTCAGCGCCTCAAAGGCTGCGCCCTCGGCATAGAACTGCTTGCCGAACAGGCCCAGCATGCAATAGGTCATGTCCGCAATGGAGTGGTTGAAGCCGCAGGTGACGAAGAAACACACGGGAATCCAGGCACCGATGACCCGGCTGAACCCATCCTTTCCGGCCAGGCTCATGAGCACGCCCAGGGTCACCAGAATGTTGCACAGCACGCCCATGAAGAAGGCATTCTGGAAGGGCATGGTCATCTTGCCCTGGGCCACCTTCATGGAGGCCATGGCCAAGGCATTGACGGTGTCGCCGTTGGCGGCGTTCAGCCAGCCGAAGCGGGCACAGACAAAGCTCAAAAACATGGAACCCAGGAAATTGCCGATGTAGACAAGAATCCAGTTCCGCAGCATCCCGGCAGCGGTTGCCTTCTTATCCAGCACGGAAATGAGAATCAGGGTATTGCCGGTAAACAGCTCTGCGCCGGTGAGGATCACCGTGCCCAGGCCGAAGGCGAAGAGGATACCGGAGATCATCCGGACGGTGGAATTGCCCACCACGGTATAGGTGGCCATATTGGTCACCACAGAGGGAACACCAATGAGGAAGCCTGCCAGAATTCCCAGCAGCAGCATTTTGGCAGTGGGGATCTTGGTCTTCCCCGCACCGGCTGCGGAATAGTTATTGGCGGCTTCCGCCATGGTAAAGAGGTTCATAGAAATCGTCCTTTCCGATTTGAATCAGGAACGCTTTTCTGCTGCCTCCACAACGTGCTTCATCAGGACGGAGGTGGTGACACTTCCAACACCGCCGGGGACAGGGGTAATGGCATCCACAATGGGCTCTACCTCGGAGAAACAGGCATCGCCCGCAATGCCGCCCAGGCCGCCCTTGGCATTGGGCTTGTTGGCGTCCCAGTTGATGGAAACATCGATGACCACCTGGCCGGGCCGGACATAATCCTTGGTCAGGGAGTTCAGCACACCGGCGGCGGAGACGATGATGTCCGCATTTTTGCAGATTTCAGCGGTATTGACGGTCTTGGTATGGCAGACGGTGACGGTGGCATTCTTGCCCATGAGCATCATGGCAGCGGGCTTGCCCACCACCAGGCTGCGGCCGATGACAACGGCATTCTTGCCCTTGCAGTCGATGCCGTAGTAGTCCAGGATCTCCATGCAGGCGGCGGGGGTGCAGGGGGCATAGCCCAGGTCCAGGCCCTCGAACACACCGGCATTGGACATATGGGTCATGCAGTCCACATCCTTCTTGGGGTCAAGCCGGTTGCAGATCTCGTTCTGGTCCGCCTTCAGGTGTTTGGGCAGGGGCCGGAACATGAGCACGCCGTGGATGGAATCGTCGGCGTTGACCTGATCGATGACGGCCAGGACATCCTCCTTGGAAGCGTCCTCGGGCAGCTCGAACTTCTTGACCTCCACGCCCACCAGCTCGGCCCGCTTCACAGCGCCCTTTTCATAGCTCAGGTCGCTGGGGTTGGCGCCCACACGGATAATGCCCAGGGTGGGGACGGTGCCCTTTTCGCGCAGGGCGGCGGTACGGGTCTGCAGGGATGCATTCAGTGCATCGGTAACTTCTTTGCCAAGTAACAGTTTTGCCATAGGGAATTCCTCCTAAGTAAGATTCTTTATTGACCGAAGAGCGATTTGACGCTACCAAAGATTTCATCCGCCTTGGGGACATAGGCATTCAGCATACCGTTGGCCTTGTCGTTCATGGCCTGGGCGGTCTCCCGGTTTTTCAGGCTCTTGGTGTTGATGAACACATTCAGCGACGCAGCCTGGAGCGCTGCCTTGCAGCACACGGCGGCGCAGCCGGCATCGGACACAGCCAGACGGCTGCCCTTGGCGGCGAAAACGGCAACGCAATCCAGGGCCTGGCAGCACAGCTCCATGATGTGCATGGGCACGGCGCAGGCGGTGACGGTGGCCTCCTCCAGGATGGTGTCCCGGTTGGGGTCGTCCTTGGGAATGCCGTAGGCCTTGGCCAGGGGCACGAAGCCCTTGTCATCGGCCTCCACCTGGTCCAAAAGCTCCTTCTGCAGTTCGTCACAGCGCTTTTTCAGGGCGATGATCTCCTCCTGCACATCGGCATACTTCTTCTTGCCCAGGGTGAGGGAGCCCACCATGTTGCCAAGGGCCGTGCCGATGGCGCCCACCAGGGCAGCAGCGCCGCCGCCGCCGGGGGCCGGGGCATCGGAGGCCAGGACTTCCACAAATTTCCGGCAGGATTCCATTGTCATATCCATAAGGGAATTCTCCTTTGTTGTTAATAAATCGAAAATACCGCAATGTAAGAAAACGCAGGCGCAATTCGCCCACGCTGGAATACACGAAGGAAGCTCTGGCTGGATCGGCAAGGGCTGACAGCGAGAGTTTTTTCATCGGGTGAAGGTTCCCAAAGCGGAGGAATACTTTGTGTATTTCCCGCTTTGGGAACCGCACAGCCGGTGGAAAAGATCCGCTGCTCAGCCGCAGACGATCAAGTCAGAGTTTCCACAGAATTAGAACAGGCCGGAGATCTTGCCGTCCTCGTCCACGTCGATGCGCTCGGCGGCGGGGACCTTGGGCAGGCCGGGCATGGTCATGATCTCACCGGTCAGGGCTACCAGGAAGCCTGCACCGGCAGAGACCTTCACGTTGCGCACGGTCACGGTGAAGCCGGTGGGTGCGCCCAGCTTGGTCTGGTCGTCACTGAAGGAATACTGGGTCTTGGCCATGCAGATGGGCATCTTGTCGTAGCCCAGCTCGGTCAGGGTCTTGATCTGCTTCTCGGCATTGGCAGTGAAGGTCACGCCGTCGCCATGGTAGATCTTCTTGACAATGGCCTCGATCTTGTCCTTGATGGGAGCATCCGCATCATAGCTGAAGGTGAAGTCGTTGGGCTGGTCGCACAGGCGGATGACCTCCTTGCCCAGCTCGATGCCGCCTTCGCCGCCCTTGCCCCAAACCTCGGACAGAGCAACGTTGACACCCAGAGCCTTGCACTTCTCCTCAACCAGCTTCAGCTCGGCCTCGGTATCCTGGGGGAAGCGGTTGATGGCAACCACGCAGGGCAGCTTGTAAACCTTGGTGATGTTCTCCACGTGCCGCAGCAGGTTGGGCAGGCCCTTCTCCAGAGCCTCCAGGTTCTCCTTGCCGGTCTCGGCCTTGGGAACGCCGCCGTTGTACTTGAGGGCGCGGACGGTGGCAACCAGCACCACGCAGCTGGGCTTGAGCCCTGCCATACGGCACTTGATGTCCAGGAACTTCTCAGCGCCCAGGTCAGCGCCGAAGCCTGCCTCGGTAATGGTGTAGTCGGACAGCTTCAGAGCGATCTTGGTCGCGGTGACGGAGTTGCAGCCGTGGGCGATGTTGGCGAAGGGGCCGCCGTGGACGAATGCAGGGGTGTGCTCCAGGGTCTGGACCAGGTTGGGCTTCAGAGCGTCCTTCAGCAGGGCAGCCATAGCGCCCTGGGCGTTCAGGTCACCGGCGGTGACGGGCTTGCCGTCCCGGGTGTAGGCAACCACCAGGCGGGCCAGTCTTGCCTTCAGATCGTTAATATCGGAAGCCAGGCACAGCACGGCCATGACCTCGGAGGCGACGGTGATGTCGTAGCCGTCCTCACGGGGCATACCGTTGGTCTTGCCGCCCAGGCCGTCCACCACGAAGCGGAGCTGCCGGTCGTTCATGTCCACGCAGCGGCGCCATACGATCTGGCGGGGGTCGATATTCAGGGCGTTGCCCTGGTAAATGTGGTTATCCAGCATGGCGGCCAGCAGGTTGTTGGCAGCGCCGATGGCGTGGAAGTCACCGGTAAAGTGCAGGTTGATGTCCTCCATGGGGACAACCTGAGCGTAGCCGCCGCCGGCAGCGCCGCCCTTAACGCCAAACACAGGTCCCAGAGAGGGCTCACGCAGGGCAACCAGAACGTTCTTGCCCAGCTTACGCATACCGTCGGCCAGACCGACGGTGGTGGTGGTCTTGCCTTCGCCGGCAGGGGTGGGGTTGATGGCGGTGACCAGGATCAGCTTGCCATTGGGCTTGTCGGCCATGTCCTTGAGGATCTTGTAGTCCACCTTTGCCTTGTACTTGCCGTACTGCTCCAGGTACTTCTCGTCCACACCGGCGGTCTTTGCGATCTCGGTAATGGGCTCCATGACGGTTTCCTGTGCGATTTCGATGTCAGTTTTGAATGCCATAGTTATCAATCTCCTTGTATTGTGTAATCGGCTCCCTTGCCGTGAGTTTGGCTCGGGTGCATACAGGACTTATGCGGGTCACCGTGAGTCTGGGTCGCCGCACGTTTCTATCGGTACTTTCGTACCGATAGAAGAATACCACTTTTCCAAACCGCTGTCAATAGCCCCCGGGAAAATTCATAATTTATGACAATTTTAACAAAGCAAGAGGAAGGAATCGCGCCTGAAGTTGTGCAAAATTTCATGCGTTTTTTATCGATAGAAACGTCCCAAAAAGCTTCCCCTCCGGGCGGTGCGTCGTGCAGCGAATCTAATCTGGCATAGCTGCCGGTGGCAGCTATACCATAAAAAGTGGAGCTGGCTCGCGTCAGCGAGACTGAGGAGGGGCGTTTTTAGCGAGAGCAGTTGGAAATTGCGCACCGCTCTCGCATCCAACGCCCCTCTTCCACCGCCGCTTGCGCGGCGGTCCCCCTTCCCCGGGGGGAAGGTTGGAGAAAAAGCTTTCTTCGGGGGGCGGTCAGGGCGACAGGCTGCCGATCTGCCCTATGGCGTACAGCGGCAGATTCACAAGGCCATCCTCTTTCCTGTAGTCTGCCATGGAAGTACGGATCGCAAGCTCCGGCGAGAACTTTTCCCGGTAGGTTTTCAGGCTTTTGGCTCTCAGATTCGTCTCTGCCTTGACTTCCAGGGGCATCACCCGTCCACCCGTATCGACCACGAAATCCACCTCGCAGCTGCCTCTGTCATTGGTGTAGTAGCACAGCTCCAGGTCTGCAAGGGTTTTCAGCTGCTGACAAACAAATTGCTCCGTGAGCGCCCCCTTAAACTCGACAAAAAGGGCATTGCCATCCAGAAGTGTGCGCTGGTGCAGCCCCGTCATGCAGCCCAAAAGCCCAACATCCAGCACAAACAGCTTAAAGGCCTTCATGTCCTCATAGGCCCGCAGCGGAATTCCGGGGGCATTGACACGGCTGACCCTGTGGACAAGTCCGCAGTCGCTGAGCCACAGCAGCGCCGTCTCGTAATCCTTCGCCCGCGCCCCCTCCCGGACAAGCCCATAGATGAATTTTTTGTTCTCCTTTGCCAGCTGTGCGGGGATACTGTTCCACAGCATCCGCAGTCTGGGAACCACCTCATTGGGTGCGTGCTTTGAAAAATCCTGCTCGTAGGCCGCAAGGATTCGTTTCTGGATCTGCCGGACCTCATTGAAATCCTGATTTTCCGCAAAGCTTTCCACGGCCTCAGGCATGCCGCCTACAAAATAATACTGCTTCAGCGCATCAGCATAGGTTTCCCGGAAGCTTGTGATCATCGAAAAATCCTGCTGATCCAGCAGCTCAGAAAACTGCTTCTTCCCGATTGCCATTAAGAACTCCTGAAAGGACAAAGGATACAGCTTTAAAAAATCCACCTTGCCCACCGGGAAGGATGTTCCCCGATGCAGCGCGATCCCCAGCAAGGAACCGGCGCACACGATGTGGTACTGCGGTGCGTCTTCACAAAAATATTTCAACGCTGCCAGCGCCCTGGGGACCTCCTGCACCTCATCAAAGATCAGCAGTGCATTTTCCGGGTCAATTTTCCGGCCCGCGTACAGCTCCAGCCCCAGAACCAGGCGCTTTGTATCCAAATCCGAAGCAAACAGCTCTGCCATTCTGGCATTGGAATCAAAATTGATATACACGGTATCCCCATAGGCCTGTCTGCCGAATTCCTTCATCAGCCAGGTCTTGCCCACCTGGCGGGCTCCCTCAATGATCAGGGGCTTGCGACGTCTGCTCTGCTTCCAGGCAAGCAGGTTTTCCATAGCCATTCGGTACATATTGCGCCTCCAGTTCCGTATTTCCGAAGGTATCATAGCACAGAATTACAAAAATTACAACGTAATTCTGTCGATATACTACACTTTTTACAACGAGTTTTTGTCACATTGCCCCGCTGCGGCGGTCCCTACGGCGAGATTCTTAGGTTGACGGCATTGCCCAATGGGGAAGGAGGGATTAAGATTTTCTAAAGAATGGCCCCGGGTGCTTGACTGGAAAAAACAGGCGTTGTATAGTATCTGTATTAGTACGATTCATACAAGGAGGGACTGTATGCTGCATTTGGATTATCGGGACGTTCGGCCCCTGTATGCCCAGCTGACGGACAAAATCCGGCAGCAGATCTCCGGCGGTGTGCTGGTGCAGGGGGACAAGCTGCCCAGCGTCCGGGAGCTGGCTGTGGAGCTGTCCATCAACCCCAACACCATCCAGCGGGCCTATCGGCAGCTGGAAATGGAGGGCTGGATCGCCACCGTGCCCGGCAAGGGCTGCTTCGTCTGCGGGTGTCCTGCGAACGACCCCCAGGAGGAGCTGAAATGCCTGGACACCCTGGAGGAAACCGTCCAAAAACTTCTGGCCATGGGCTACACCCGGCAGGAGCTGATCCAGAAAATAGAGGAGGCTGACCCATGCTCGAAATGAAAGACGTGACCAAGACCTTTGGCTCTTTCAAGGCTCTGGACTGCCTGAGCCTGAACGTGCCCAAGGGGGCCGTATACGGCCTGGTCGGCCCCAATGGCGCGGGGAAAACCACCGCCATCCGCCACCTGACGGGGGTTTACCGGCCCGATTCCGGCTCCGTCACCTTAGAGGGCTCCCCCATTGACGAGAATCTGGCGGCTAAGGAGCGCATCTGCTGTGTGGCCGACGAGCCCTTCTATTTCCCCGGGGCCAGCCTGGAGGAGATGAAAAACTTCTACGCCGGCCTCTATCCCAAGTTTGACGGCAAGCGCTTTGACGAATTGCAGGACGTTTTCCGGCTCCGGCGGAAGGCCCCTCTGCGGCGGTTCAGCAAGGGCATGCAGAAGCAGGCCTGCTTCCACCTGGCCCTGTGCACCCATGCCGATGTGCTCATTCTGGACGAGCCTGTGGACGGCCTCGACCCCGTCATGCGGCGGCAGGTCTGGAGCCTGCTTCTGGAGGATGTGACCCGCCGGGGCACCACCATTCTGGTATCCTCCCACAACCTGCGGGAGCTGGAGGACATCTGCGACCACGTGGGCATTATGCGCCACGGGAAAATGCTGGTGGAAAAGAGTCTGGCGGATATGCAGGGCTCCACGGTGAAGCTGCAAACGGTTGGCCCCGCCCCGGCCGGGCTGGAAATTCTCCACCACAGCCGCACCGGGCGGCTGAACACCTATATCATCCGGGGCACCATGGCCCGGGTGCAGGGGGCTGTGGAGCGGGAGAACCCCGCCTATTTCGATATCCTGCCCCTGTCCCTGGAAGAAATCTTTATCTATGAGCTGGGAGGTGCGGCACATGAAACTGAAGGTCTGCTTCTGTAACAAAACCGTTCTGAAAACGGACATTACCCGCTTTGCCCCCGTGTGGGCTTCCTACCTGCTGGGCCTTGCCATGATGGTGCTGCTGCAATTCTCCGGCGGCAGCGATGACGCCGCCAAGGCCAGCATCGTGCGCGATTTCAACCGGCTGTGCGTGCTGGGAGTGGGCATCAACGGCCTGTATGCCCTGGTGGTGGTGCAGGCCCTGTTCGGAGACCTGCTGAACCCCAGGCTGTGCAACGCCCTGCACGCCATGCCCGTGACCCGGGACGGCTACTACGGCGCGCACCTGATTGCGGGGGTGCTCTTTGCGGTGGTACCCAACTGCCTGGTGCTGCTGCCCACCTCCCTGCTGCTGCCCCGGCAGATTGCCTCCGTGGCCCTGCTGACCCTGCTGGCATTGAGCCTGCAATACATCTTCTACCTGGGCACGGCCCTGACGGCGGTACAGCTGGCAGGCAACCGCGTCGGCATGGTGCTGATCTATGGCATTCTGAATTTCGCCACGGTGCTGCTGTACTGGTTCGTGGCCATGGTATTCATCCCTCTGATCTACGGCAAGGACATTTCCATCAGCTGGGTTGCCCGCATCTGCCCCACGATTGCCATGTATGAGGGCACCTACTTCAATGCAATCAACCACAGCTATTATCTCGGCGACACCTATCACTACGTCTTTGACGGCATCTCCATGGGGGATGTGTGGCTAAAGGCCGCCGTCTGCGCCGGGCTGGGCGTTGTATGCATGGCCATTGCCCAGCTGCTCTACCGGAAGCGGCGGCTGGAAACCGCCGGGGACCTGGTGGCCTACTCCATTCTCTCCCCCTTCTTCCTGGCCCTGTACACTCTGACCGTGGCCGCCTTCCTGCACCTGGCCGTAAAGCAGCTGACCCAGGGGGCCATCTCCGAGTATTTCTTCCTGCCCTTAGGGCTGATTGCAGGCTATGTGACGGGCCTGATGCTGCTGCGGCGGACCAGCCGGGTATTCCGCTGGCGGCTGCTGGTGCCCCTGGGGGGCATTCTGGCGGTGTGCGCCCTGTGCGTTCTGAGCATTGCCACGGACGCATTCCACGTTATTCGCCGGGTGCCTGACGCACAGGATGTGCAAAGCGTGGTACTGGCCCCCGTTCAGATGTCCTACAGCAACACCACCCTGACCCTGACGGAGGAGGACGAAATTGAGGATATCCTGGCCTACCACCAGGGCGCGCTGCGGAACTGGCAGAAGCAGGTGGGCGACTGCCTGCTCCAGCGGGAAGGGCACTGGTCTCCCGGGGACTACTACAACATCCAGCTGCGCTACACCCTGAAAAACGGCTCCACCTTCCAGCGGCGATACTTCCTGGAAAAGGAAAACCCCGCCTATGACCGACTGAAACCCTACCTCTCCACCCCGGAGCTGTCCCTGGGCATGGACGAAAGCACCTTCCGGGCAGCCATTGCAAACGCCACCTCCGGCGACTCCTATTTCTACGCCGTCGACGGCGGGGCCGTTGCCGACAAGGGCCGGAAATTCACCAATTTTGCGGGCCTTGCCAATGCAGTCCTGGCCGACTGCCAGGAGGGGAACCTGATGACCCTGGCCCTGCACACCCCCGCAGGCAGGGATGCGGATCTCGACTACAAAATCCAGGGCTGGCTGGGTATCCTCTACGACAACGAGGAGCAGTACCTGAGCATCAACCTGACCGACAAATGCACCCACACCCTCTACTGGATCTCCACCCACGGCACCGTCAGCAGCGCGGTGGGGTGAAAGAAGTGCCCCTTTCGTGGGGTGTTCGTAAGACAGTTAACAGAGCGTATCGATATTGATACGCTCTGTTTCTTATTCCATTATGAGATATGGCGCAGTTGCTGGCAGCCTCCTTGGCTCTCCCTCTGGGAGAGCTGTCACCGAAGGTGACTGAGAGGGTCTTGCAGACGCTTTTGAATGGTAAAATCAATTTGTTCGCACACACCACGAAAATCTCTGTCGATATCCCGGTTGGAAAATCGCAGAACATCCAAGCCTAGCGCAGATAAAAATGCGGAGCGTTCTGCGTCATACGCCACACCCTGAGGCTCATAATGCTGGGAGCCATCTACTTCGATAACCAGCTTTGCAGAAGCGCAGTAAAAGTCCACAATAAATTTGCCAATGATTCGCTGTTTATAAATCTTTACCGGATATTTACGCAGAAAAAGATACCAGAGTTTGCGCTCATGGGGAGTCATTTCTCTGCGAAGCCGCCGGGCATTTTCCAGCTGGCTGTTATCTTTTGGTATGGTCATATTTTTACCCTCTCAGTCGGCTGCGCCGACAGCTCTCCCAAAGGGAGAGCCAAGTTCCGCGCGTAACGCACTGCACCGAACGGTGTATAGAAGTGCGCCCTTAGTATCTGTTAGACAAACAGGAATTTATCGCTAACCTTTATAAAATCTAAACGCTTCCTCATACATTATCCGAGACTGTTTTTCATCGCCCCACGATAACGGATCATCAGCATAGCTTAATGTCCGAAACGGTTGCTCTTTGCACTAAGAATCCCGGTAACAGATTCCAAAGTTGGTAACATATCTTTCCAAATTCAGCGATAGTATAAACATCGGATTTATACACAATTTCTAAACCATTAAAAAGAGTCTTTCCGAATATATATGAGTCAAAAGTATTCGTCTCATATTCAAAATATCTTTTCAATCGCGCAAAAGTTTCCTTGTAATTGTTTGAGCACTCTTCTAACTCTAAAAATATTTTATTGTTAGGTGTTTCAGAAAACAATCTGTCTAAATGCACATTGTATTCCTGCATAGAGCAAAACCCCCACGCCCAAAGATATGAGTAAGCAAATAAACATTCCAAGTTCATCACCCAAAACTCCGATTTTTCAGTCTGTCCGATTCCATATTATCACATAACGGGACAGAATACAAGAACAGCCACAGCAGTGTATACTGTGGCTGTTAACTGTCTTATGAATACCGCCCCTTTGGGGGCGCTTTTTTGTTGACTTTCTCCCTGTTTCCACCTATAATAAATTGTTAATTGCGACAAAAACCCTTACTTACGGAGGATCACCATATGCGAATGCGGAAAATGAAGAACCTGGAGCCCAGAATGGAGCGGTGCGCGGCGCTGCGCATCCAGGCTCCGGAGGAGGAGAAGGGGCACTGGCGGAAATTGAAGCCGGAGTGCACCCAGCTCTGGGTAGAGGTAGGCTGCGGCAAGGGCAAGTTCACCGCCGAAACCGCCCAGGCCAACCCCGATGTGCTGCTCATCGCCGTGGAGCGCTGCCGGGAGGCCATGGTGGTGGCCATGGAGAAGGCCCGGGACATGGGGCTGACCAACGTTTACTACATTGATATGGACGTGGCAGAGATCGAGAACATCTTCGCCCCCGGAGAAATTGACCGGCTGTTCATCAACTTCCCCGACCCCTGGCCCCGGAAGAAAAACGCCAAGCGCCGCCTGACCCACCGGGGCTTCCTGGACAAATACTGCCGGGTGGTCAGGGAGGTCGGCGAATTCCATTTTAAGACCGACAACGCCCCCCTGTTCGCCTTCTCCCTGGAGGAGTTCGCAGCCTGCGGCCTGGAAACCAAGAACGTCACCGACGACCTGCACAAGGACGGCCCCGTGGGCATTATGACGGGCTACGAGGAGAAGTTCTATGCCCTGGGCACCCCCATCCACCGCTGCGAGGTGGTGTGCAAGCCCTTTGTGCTGCCCAAGGAAGAAAAGAAGGAAGCGGCAAAGGAAGAGCCCCGGGAGGCGTGAGCATGGCCTATTTTGTTGACAAATGCGACGTGGCCGTCATCGGTGCGGGCCATGCCGGCATTGAGGCTGCCCTGGCCGCCGCCCGGCTGGGACTGCACACCCTTCTCTTCACCATCAACCTGGACGCCGTGGGCAATATGCCCTGCAACCCCGCTATCGGCGGCACCGGCAAGGGCCACCTGGTCCGGGAGCTGGACGCTCTGGGGGGCGAAATGGGTCTGGCCGCAGACGCAAGCTGCATCCAGTACCGGATGCTGAACCGGGGCAAGGGGCCTGCGGTTCACTCTCTGCGCGCCCAGGCGGACCGGCGGCGCTACCAGGAATACATGAAGCACACCCTGGAAATGCAGGAAAATCTGGAGCTCAAGCAGGCCCAGATCACGGAAATTCTCACGCAGAACGGGGCCGTGACCGGGGTGCGCACCAACCTGGGGGCAGAGTATGGAGCAAAGGCCGTGGTCATCGCCACGGGGACCTATCTGGATTCCGCCGTCATCATCGGCGAAAGCGTCATCCCCTCGGGGCCGGACGGAATGCACCCCAGCATCGGCCTGTCCGACAGTCTGCGGAAGCTGGGGCTTTCCCTGCGGCGCTTCAAGACGGGTACGCCCCCCCGGGTGAACCGGCGCAGCATTGATTTTTCCAAAATGGAGCTGCAGCCGGGAGACGAAACCGTGGAGCCCTTCTCCTTCCGGACGGACCGCAAGGTCAATAACTCCGCTGTGTGCTACCTGACCTACACCAGCGAAAAAACCCACGAGATCATCCGGGCCAATCTGTCCAGAAGCCCCATTTACGACGGCACCATCTCCGGCGTCGGCCCCCGGTACTGCCCCAGCATTGAGACGAAAATCGTCCGCTTCCCGGAGAAACAGCGGCACCAGCTCTTCATTGAGCCCTGCGGACTGAATACGGAAGAGATGTACATCCAGGGCTTCTCCTCCAGTATGCCCGAAGACGTGCAGCTGGCCATGCTGCACTCCGTGCCGGGGCTGGAGCACGCGGAGATGATGCGCCCGGCCTATGCAATCGAATACGAGTGCGTAGACCCCACCCAGCTGAAGCCTACCCTGGAATGCAAGCTGGTTTCCGGCCTCTACGGGGCGGGACAGTTCAACGGTACCTCCGGCTACGAGGAGGCCGCCGCCCAGGGACTGGTGGCCGGTATCAACGCCGCTCTGAAAATCCTGGGACGGCCCCCCATGGTGCTGACCCGGGACACCAGCTACATTGGCACTCTCATTGACGATCTGGTGACCAAGGGCACCCAGGAGCCCTACCGGATCATGACCAGCCGCTCGGAATACCGGCTGCTGCACCGGCAGGACAATGCCGACCAGCGGCTCACGGCCATTTGCGCAGAAGTGGGTCTGGTGCCCCAGAGCCGACTGGAAGAAGTGAACGCCAAATACGCCTCCGTCCGCCGGGAGATCAACCGCCTGGAAAGCTGCGGCGTGCCGGGAAGCCAGGCGCTGAACGAAATGCTCGCCGCCCGGGATACGGCCCCGGTGACCAATTCCGCGCGGCTTGCGGACCTGCTGCGCCGCCCCCAGGTCAGCTATGCGGACCTGGCCCCCTTTGATGGGTCGCGGCCGCCCCTGCCCGCCGCCGTGACGGAAGAGGTGGAGATCCAGGTGAAATACGCGGGGTACTTAGCCCGGCAGGAGAAACAGGTTGCGCAGTTTCGGAAGGAGGAGGCCCGGCTGCTGCCCCCGGACATGGACTACACGTCCATCCAGGGGCTTCGCCTGGAGGCCCGGCAGAAGCTCCAGGACATCCGCCCCGTCTCCCTGGGCCAGGCCGGCCGCATCTCCGGGGTAAGCCCGGCAGATATCGCGGTGCTGATGATCTACCTGGAAAACAATTGACAATTGACAGTTGACAATTGACAATTGACAGTTGACAATTGACAGTTGACAGTTGACAGTTGACAATTGACAGTTGACAGTTGTCAATTCGAAGCAATAGTTGAAATGCTGTTATTCTGAAAAGGTGGCCAGAGGGCGCTCCTTGGCTCCCCTTTCAGGGGAGCCAAGCATGCGGCTATTACGAACCGCTCTATCATCGAACGCCCCTCTTCCACCGCTGCTTTCCATTCAAAACCGTCCCGTAGGGACACCACAACTGTCAACTGTACACTGTCAACTGTCAACTCCTATTAGTCACATTCTCCGCCCACCTGCATACACTGTACCGTGAAACGGAATGTGGAGGTGCGCTATGTCCATTGTGCAAACGGATGTGCCCATGACCTATGGGCTGTGTCATGAGACCATTGAGAAAATTGTGGAAGCCTACCCGGTATGCAGCAGCCGCTGCATCGGGACCACGGCCTTTGGCCGGGAGATCGAGGCCATGGCCATCGGCAGCGGGGGACGAACGGTGCTCTTCACCGCCGCCCACCATGCCAACGAGTGGATCACGGCCACGGTGCTGCTGAAATTCGCCGAGGAGCTGTCCAGAGCCATTCTGGAAAAGGGCGAGGTATACGGCATTCCCGCCAATTTATTCGAAGAGAACTGTCAGATCTTCCTGGTGCCCATGGTTGACCCGGACGGGGTGGATCTGGTGACGGGAGGCATTGCCCAGGGCAGCATTCAATGGGAGCAGGCAAAGCGCCTGTCCAATAACTACCCCTCCATCCCCTTCCCGAATGGCTGGAAGGCCAACCTGCTGGGGGTGGACCTGAACCTCCAGTACCCTGCCAGATGGCTCCAGGCAAGGGAGATCAAATTCTCCCAGGGCTACACCAGGCCCGGCCCCCGGGACTATGTGGGCAAGGCCCCCCTGACCCAGCGGGAGAGCCGGGCTCTGGCAGACTTCACAAACTACCTAGACCCCGCCCTGATCCTGGCCTACCACACCCAGGGGGAGCAGATCTACTGGAAGTATGACGACGTCGACGTGCCCGGCGCGTTGGCTCTGGGGCAGGAATTCGCCAGGCTGTCCGGCTATTCCTTAGAGGAGACCCCCTACGCCTCCGGCTTTGCGGGCTACAAGGACTGGTTCATCAAGGTCTGGCGGCGGCCCGGCTTCACCATTGAGGCAGGGCTGGGCGAGAATCCCCTGCCCATTTCCCAGTTCGACACCATCTATGCGAAGAATCTGGGCATTCTGACCACCGCCGCCCTGGGACTGCCCGCATAGAAGTCTTTTCACGCGATCCCACGAAAGAGAGAATCACCATGGTCGTATTTTTTGACATAGACGGAACCATCATTGACGAGAAAACCCAGGAAATCCCCGCTTCCGCCGTTCGTGCCGTGGCACGGCTGGCGGAAAATGGGCATATGCCGGTGATCAACACCGGCAGGCCCTATTCCCATATCGACCCCAGGGTCAAGGCCATGGCCTTCCGGGGCTACGTCTGCGGCTGCGGCATGGAGGTTCGGCTGGGGGACCGCTGGCTCTACCGGAAAAAGCCAGATTCTGCCCTCTGCGCCTACGTGGCCGAAGCAGTCCGAAAATTCGATATCCTGCCTCTTTACGAGGGGGACGACGGCACCGTCATGTACGAGCCGGACTGCTGGGAGCTGCCTTTCATCCGCGAAGAGCTGGACCGGATGCGGAAGAAGGGCTTTCGGGTTTATCCCCGGCAGGAGCACCCGGATTTCATGAAATTCATCAGCTTCTCCCGGTCGGAAACGGCCCAGGAAGGCTTCTGCCAGGCCATGGCCCCCTACTTTGAGATCATCGATCGGGGCGGCAACCATTTCACGGAATACGTGCTCAAGGGCTGCTCCAAGGCGGGCGGGCTGCTGGCGCTGCTGGATGCGCTGGGGGTGCCGAAGCGCGAAACCCTGGCCATCGGCGACAGCACCAACGATCTGCCCATGTTCCGCGCTGCGGCCCACACCGTCTGCCTGGGCGGCGGCATGGAAGAGGTAAAAGCGGTTGCCGAGTACGTCACCGCCCCGGTCATGGAGGACGGCATTGAAAAGGCCCTTGCCCACTTTGGGCTGATATGAAAAATCCCCCTGCCGCATTTTTGCGGCAGGGGAGATTTTTACTCTTCGATGTATTTTCCCTTATACACGAACTTCTTGTAGACGGCGTTCACGATCAGGTTGCCCAGGATGCCGAAGAGGATGCCCAGGACCACGGAGACCAGCACGTCAGTCGGATAGTGGACATACAGGTACAGCCGGGAGAAGGCGATGAGGATTGCAAGGACGGTTGCGGGGATGCCCAGGCGCTTGTCGTGGAGCATGAGCACCGTGCAGGCCTCGAAGGAGGCGATGGTATGGCCGGAGGGGAAGGAATAATCGTTCAGGCCCTTGACGAGCAATGTGATCTCTCTTCCGTATTCCTGCAATTGGAAATTGTAAGGCCGGATGCGGGCCACCTGGGGCTTGAGGAAGATATTGCAGACCAGCAGGCCCAAAATCAGGGCCATACCCATGGAAAACCCGGTTTTTCGGTACTTTGCGAAGAACAGCAGGGCCACTGCCACCAGAATCCAGAACACGCCGCCGTCGCCGAAGAGGGTGACAATGGGCATGGCCTTATCCAGGAATGTACATTGCAGATGAGCCTGAATCCAGTCCAGGATGGGCAGGTCGAAGGACACTGCCAGAGAGTTCAAAAGCGCTTGCAGTGCTGCAAACATGGGCATTCTCCTTTACTATTCCTTGTTGTTAGCTCTTTGCCTCCCCTGAAAGGGGAGGTGGCCCGCAGGGCCGGAGGGGTTCTACGGTATAACCCCTCAGTCTCGGCTAACGCCGAGCCAGCTCCCCTTTCAGGGGAGCCTTTTTCTTTTTATTCCGCGTTTTCGAACAGGGCGTAGAGCGTCATGGGCTCCAGGGTGGTGCCGGCGGGGACGGTTACCTGGCCGTTTTCATCGGGAGTGAAGACCACGGTGAGCTCCGTGCGGCCGTTGACGGTGGTCTCCTTGACCCAGCCGGAGAAGATCTTACCCTCGGGGGCGGTGATGACGGGTGTCATCAGGGTTGCGGCATCGGTTTCATAGAACTGGCTGGACAGGGTGATGCCGTCGGTCAGGTCGCTGATGAAGGTGATGCGGACCTTGCCCACGGGCTTGGTCACGTCCTTATTGGTCATGCCGTAGCAGACCCAGTTGCCATTCTTCAGGCGGAAGAACATGGATTCCTCCACGTCGTAGGAGGACAGGCTGCCGTCCTTCAAGGTGACCTGCATGGTCAGGCTGGCCTTGCAGGAGAACAGCTCATCGGTATACTTGACGTAATCGGTGATGGTCTCATCCAGGAACTTATGGCCCCGGTCGGTGTTCATCCACAGCTCGGCACCGATCTTCATAATGTTCTTGTAGGCATCGGAGTTGGAATCGAAATACTTGGCAACGTTCTGCCGTGCGCCGCTGGCGTTGATCATATAGCCGGAGTAGGCCTCCAGAGCACCCATGACCGCCGTCTTTTCCGCATCGGAAATGGCCGTTGCCTCGGTCTGCTCCACGAACATGCCCTTCTCCTCGTCATAGACCACAGGCATCTCCGTGCCGGACTGGTCCTGAATGGAGACGGTGGGCCGCATCATCAGGCCCGTGATGCTCTGGACGTCGATCTTGGCACCCACGGTGCCAACGGGCAGGAATTCCTCGGCAGAGGTGGAGGTGGTCTGGATGGTGAAGCTGTCGTCCAGCTCCACGCCGTTGACGAAGGCTCTGTGGCCATCCACCTTCTGGATCAGGTAGCCGTCGGCCCGGTCGAAGATCAGTTCCACCTTGCCCAGCTCCCAGTCGGGGATGTCGGTCTTCTTGGTGGCCTGGTTGGTCAGATAGAAGGCGCCGATGCGCTCATCGCCCAGCTTTACATAATACTTCTTGCCCTGGGACAGGCCGGCAGAGGTCTCGGTATAGGTCAGCTGGGTGCCCCCCACCTTCTGGGTCATGTAGGCTGCGAAGGCATCCTTGCCCTCATAAGCGGTGTCCTGGCAGCCTGCCTGTTCATAGAGGCTGGCCCAATCGGGGTTGGCGAAGAGCTGATTGAAAACCTCCTGGCTCTTGGCCGTGGGCTGGGCGGCTTCATAGTCCACCAGCCAACCGTCCAGCCAGTTGACGCCGACGACCATGCCCAGGCAGAACACGGCGATCAGCAGGAAATACAGGGTATAGAAAATGATGCTGTCCAGGTGCGGTCCCTTCTTCGCAGGCGCGGGAGCCGGTGCGGGCCGCTGCTGGGGGCGGGCACCTTGAGGCCGGGGCTGCTGGGGGCCCTGAGGCCGGGACTGCTGAGGCCGGGCCTGGGGCATCTGCTGCCGGGCGGCGTTGGCTGCGCTCTGGTGGGGCTTATAGGCCTGCCGGGTTTCCTCCCGGGTCTGCTCCGGTGTATAGCCGGGCTGGGCAGCGGGACGATTCTTTGCTTCAAATTTTCCTTGATACATCTTCGTCCCTCCTTACTTGACCATCCAGAAGTCCGGCATTCTTCTGGGCTCGGACTGCAGCACGGAATAGCTGTTGATCCGGTTGACGGTGCCGGCGGTATCCCGGTAGTACATAATGGTAGAAGAGCCGCCGTCCATATTGCAGGCGTTGTAAGCGCCGTATTCCTGCATGATGTCGATGATATCCTTATAGGTGGCACCGATGGAGCCTGCCTGACGGCCGTCGGCGCAGACGAAGATCACAGCGCCGTCCTGCCGCTGGCCGATGGCGGTACGGGGGTTGTAGCCGGAGTTGCCGGAGTAAACGCCCTGGTTGACCTCGCCGTTGATGATCAGCACGGGGCCGAACTCGCAGCCGTCCCGGATGTTCTGCTCCATGGCCTGACTGGCGGTCATGGACTGGGCGACCACCAGAACATCGTCGGTATTAAAGCCCGCGAAGCCCTTCTCGGGAACCAGATCCCCATACTGGTCGGAAACCACCTTGCCGCCGCAAATGGTCAGGCCCGCAGGCACGGAGCCAACGGTGGCGTTGGCGGTACCGTCATCGTTAAAGGCACCGGCGTTGATGACCGCGGTGATCTCCGGATAGCTGTCCATAACCTGGTTCACCCGGATACCGGGGTTGGAGGTGGAGAAGCCGGAGGCATTGGAACCGTTGTAATTGTAGGAAGCTCCCAGGGATACCCGGGAGGGGTCTTTGATAACCATAATATGGGCGGTGAAGGTATTGCCCTTATACTCCTCGATGCGGATGCCGTCGGGGTAGTTGTCCCACTCGTGGCTGTTCTCGCTGGAGATGGAGCTGCCGCGGTTGATGACGATCTGGCTCAAGTCCGTAGCCTCATCGGCCAACTGGTCCTTACCGGCATTCTGAATGGCATCCACCTCGCTCTGGTCCATGAAGAGGCCCGGAATCCACTTGGTGGCGCTGGGCTCCAGCAAGGTCATGGTCAGCACCTTCTTGGCCTCCTGGGAGGGGCCGTTGAAGACGGTATAGGCTGCCAGGGACAGGGCACAGACGATCATAAAGATCAGGGTGAACAGCAGCAGGAAGAACCGGCGGACGATCCTTCCGAAAACGCCGCCTTTTTTCTTCTTTTTCGGCGGCTGAACGGATACATTGGCCTGGGCCGAATAGCTGTTTGGCTGGCTTGGCCGGCGGGGCGCTTTGTCTTGCATAATTGTTACCTCACTGTTTGTCTTGCTCTTGGGAACCGTCGGCGGAATTGGCGGCTCCCTGCTTTACAAAGACCCAGCGCTGCTGGATCGTATAGCTGATGAAATACAGGCACACCATGACGATGACATACCACAATGTACGAAGGCCGCTGGCGGTTTCCGGAACACCCAGAAGCTGGCATACACCATCGGTCAGCAGCAGCTGAGCGGCCATCTGGGGCAGGGCCAGCAGATAGTATTTCAGCATGGCCTTGCCGGTGTTTTCCTCGGACTGAAACACAACTTTCTTGTTCAGGAAGAAGTTCAGCAGGGAGGATACCACTCTGGCCCCTACTGTGGGTACCACACGGTGGACAATGGTGCCGGCGGAAACCAGGACCTTGTCCAGCACATAAAACAAACCCGAATCCACGCAGGCGCTGACCAGAGAGGACACGGTATAGCGGAAGAAATGGGCCAAAATCAGCTTATAGATCCGCCAGGAGTCCTTGATGGCATGGAAGTGGGAGCTTTTGTTCTCCTCGATATAGACCGTGCGGATCTTGACCTCTTCATAGGGGATGCTCATGGTTTTCATAGCCAGGAGCATGTTGGTCTCGTACTCGAACCGATCCCCGGAGACGGTGAGGAAGCGCTCCACCGCGCTGCGGGGAATGGCCCGCAGGCCGGTCTGGGTATCGGAAATGGTCATGCCGCAGAAGAGCTTCATCACCGCCGAGGTGGTATGGTTGCCGAAGCGGCTGCGCTTGGGCACATCCGGCTGGTTGAAATCCCGGCAGCCTAAAATCACCTTGCCGGTTTCCAGCATCCGCTGGGTGCAGCGGCGGGTATCCTCGGGATGATGCTGGTTGTCGCCGTCCACGGTGACAACGCCCTTGCCATCGGGCCGGTTTTCCAGGAACCAGGCAAAGGCGGTTTTCAGGGCTGCGCCCTTGCCGCGATTGATCTCGTGATGGAGCAAATGGACTTCTTTATGGGTGTCCGCCGCACGCTGAAAACGGGGCAGATTTTCGGGCTTGGAGCCGTCGTTGACCAGAATGATATCGGTAAAACCGTATTCCAGCAGGCCATCGATCACGGCGTCCAGCTTTTCATCCGGGTCAAGGGATGGCAGGACCACGGAAACTTCGGATAACTGCATAATCTCGCCTCTTCTATCTTTTGGATATGATAATCTCACGGTATTATAGCATATTCCAAGGGGTTTGCAAAGTGTTTTCCTGTCATATTAAGAAATTTTTACGTTTTTCCGGGCTATCATTCTAAGTTTGCCCGACAAAAAAAGTGCCATTCCAGCCTTTTTCTGTAAATGTTAAAGAACACGCAATTGCCTTTCCTGAAAGAGGAGCCGCACAGAGAGATGTCATTTTTCAGCCAGCAGCCAATCCAAAAGATACTGCAATTTGATACCGTCGTAGGATTTGATAAAATCCCGATCCATAGACAATACGATTTTCTCGTAATTATCCGGAATCATCCGCAGCGGCCGAAGCTCCCGCTCACGGGTCTCCTGGGAAAGCATGCTCTCCGTTACCTGGATATACACCTTGTCATCCGGCTTTTCCGCAACGAAATCCACCTCTGCTTCGCCAACCTTTCCGATACAAACCCGATAGTCCCGGCGCAGCAGCTCCAAATATACAATATTTTCCAGAATGTGTCCCCGGTCTGCATCCCGGTAGCCCAACAGCATATTCCGAAAGCCCATGTCGATAATATAGTTTTTTCCCAATGTTTTCAGCAGCTGCTTTCCCTTCACATCGTAGCGGCCAACGGAGAAGAAAATATAGGCGCTGCGAAGCATTGCGATATACTTCTCGACAGTCTTGCCTGCCACGTTTTTCCCCTTAATGTCCCCCTCGTTATACAGGACGCTTCCAATACTGCTGGGAGAATTGACACTGCCAATATTGGAGCAGAGAAACAGCACGATCTTTTGGAGCATCGCCTGATCGGCATCCCTATTGCGCTGCAAAATATCGCGCAGCACAACTGTGGAATAGATGCCCTCCAACGCCTGATTGCTTCTGGCCTCGTTGAACTGATACTCCCGCAGAATGGGCATTCCGCCAAATTGGAGATACCTCTGAAATTTTTCTTCCAGCGTTGCGGTCGGCGCAAAGGAATAGAACGTCAAAAACTCCTTGAACGACAACGGAAGCATCCGAATTTCCACATACCGTCCGGAAAGCAGCGTAGAAAACTCTGTAGACAGCAGATAAGCATTGGAGCCGGTAATATATATATCCACATCGTAATCCAGCCGGAACGACTCAACGGCTTTTTCCCAATGCTCCACCGCCTGCAGCTCGTCAAAAATCAGATAGGTTTTTCCCTCCCGTGGGATTTGCCCGCTGACGTAATCATAAAAAGTAAGGTAATCCGAAAGGTCCCGATAACGCAGGGATTCCAAATTCATATGGACAATGTGGTCCTCTTTCACCCCTTGCTCCAGCAGATACTGATGGTAAAGCTCCAGCAGAGAGGACTTCCCGCATCTGCGGATACCGGTGACAATTTTCACCAGGTCTACATCCCGATTTTGAATCAGATGTTTCAAATATTCCGGCCTGTTAATCAGTTCCACCATTGCACATGCCTCCAAAACTTTTCTTTTTATTATAACCGTTCGAAAGTCGAAGTCAATAGTTTTCGCCCTACAGGTCGAAAACTTTCGGAATTAGTGCAATTTTCGACTTGTAGGTTAAAAACTTCATCCAAGCTTTCGAGAAAAAACACCCGGCATCCACAGGCCGGGTGCTTTTGATTGGAAGGCTCAAAATAGTCTGCTTCAAAAATAGAGCTCGCTTGCCAGGTTGCCGTGGACATAGAGGCACACGGCCTTGCGCATGAAGCTCTCCGTTACGCCGAAGAAGTCGGCCAGCTGCCACAGCTCCGTATAGCCCAGGGCAATGGCCTCGTCCAGCTGCTCCACGGGGATCAGGGCACGGATGGCCCATTTATCCGCATGGTTTTCATGGCGCTGGCGGCAGTCCACTGTGGCATAGATGTTGTAAAAGCTGCCGGTCATGCAGTGCCCCAGCTCGTGGCCCAGGTGCATCCGCTCCTGGATGCCGCCGTCCAGCACCCGGTCATCCATGCCGATATAGCAGGTCCCATCCGGCTCCATCAGGGACATGGAACCGTTTTCCTTCATAGGGTACCGGAGTACGGCAATATTCTGCCTGGAAGCCAGGTCATACAATTCCGGCACCTGCGTCATGGCTACTCCTTCTTCGCCCGCTCGTTTTTTCGTTTTCTGGCTTCCCGCTGGCGGACGAAGGCGGCAAAGCTCAGGACCTCATCGTACATGGCATCGGTGATATCGCCGCTGCCGCCGAAGAGGGCGAACTTGATATCCTGCTGGGTCACCGGGCGCACATCCTCTTCCGGCTGAGATGCATCATTGGCACCCAAGAGCTCGGAAACAGAGATGCCGAAATAACGGCAAAGCTTATCAATGACGTTGCCGGAGGGCTTGGTATTGGGATCTTTCTTCCATTTGGTAACGGTGGATTTGCTGAGACCCGCATCAATGGCGGCCTTGGAGGTGCTGACACCCCGCTGCTTGCAAAGCAGGACGAAACGCTCATAGAACATACAGGGACACCCTTTCCTCAGAGCTCTCGGAAGTTATCCACAATTTTCAACTACCCCACTTGACAAGTTCGAAAAAATGTTCTATAATGCAGGCAGTTGAAAAACGTGAACTTCCCCGGATAGGGATATAGAATCGAACCAGGGCGGCTTGTTGCCCATCGAAACAATATCTGGCTATATACTATCACATATGTTTTCGATTTTCAACTACCGGTCACATTTTTTTTGCGAATTCAGTATAAAAAAGAATATGTCCAATAAAGCGGACAAATATGTGGGAGGTTGGGAAAGATGAAAAAATTTTGCAGCACGACCCCGGGAAATTTTCCCGGAAGGCTCGGAAAAGGCAGGAACGTATGACAGCCCCCTGGGCTCTGGACCTGCAGCGGCAGGAAAAATGGGACCGTTTTCTGAAACGGCGGCCCCGATGCGCCCTGTGCGGAGGGCCGATCCTGGAGGATGAGGCTCTGGTATTAGACGGAAAGTTCTACTGCTTGCCTTGCGTGAGCTGGAACACGGAGGAGGTGACGGAATTTGACCCCGGACTGGAAGGGTATTCGCTTGGATTATAGCCAGGGTATGACCCAGTCGGCGCTGCAAGCCAAATACGGCGTGGCTGCTTCCACCCTGCGAAAACGCATCCGCGCCGAGGGATGGTCCCGGAAGGAAAGCGCAAAAGTTCAGGAAGACGAACAAATCCCAGTTTCTGTCCCGCGCTCCCCTGCCCCAGACCCGCGGCTGACACGGGTAGACGCCCTGGCGGATGCCATGCTGGGCTGCCTGGAGCGGGCGGTCAGGGAGCTGGATACGGTAACGCAAAACGTACGGGAGAAATCCAAGCTGGAAGACGGAGCCGAGCTGGTTACGGATTTTGAACGGCTTCTGCCCGAGGAGAAGGGCATCATCGACCGGGGCGGGCTGAAGCAGCTCACCGGAGTGCTGAAGGACATCAAGGATGTGCTCACCCTGCGCTCCGATGCGGACACCCGGGAGCAGGAGGCCCGCATCGCCAAGCTGCAGCGGGATCTGGACCGGGAAACGGAGAAGGCCTCTGTTACGGTGGTTCTGGAAGGAGAGAGCGGGTGCTATGCCGAATAGCGTTCTCATCATGCCCAGGCCCAATGAGAAGCAGCGCCTGGCCCTGACGGAAAAGCACCGCTACGTGGGCTACGGCGGAGCCCGGGGCGGCGGCAAAAGCTGGTTCGTCCGCTGGAAAGCGATCTTGCTGTGCCTGCACTACCCAGGCATCAAGGTACTCATCACCAGAAAGACCTATAAGGAGCTGTTCAACAACCATATCGCTCCCTTACAGCAGCTGCTCGCAGGGGTGGCCGAGTACAAAAGCACGGACAAGCTCATCCATTTTCCCAACGGAAGCACCATTTCCTTCGGCTACTGCGCAGCGGATGGGGACCTGGGGCAATACCAGGGTGCGGAATACGACGTTTGGTTTGCCGATGAGGCAGGGCAGTTCCAGGAGGAGTGGCTGGTGCAGATCGACGCCTGCGTCCGGGGCGTCAATCCCTTCCCCAAAAGGACCTACTACACCCTGAACCCCGGCGGACCTGCCCACGGCTACTTCAAGCGGCTGTTCATCGACCGGAATTTTACGGAAGAGGAGCACCCGGAGGACTATGCCTTCATCCAGGCCCTGTGCACGGACAACAAGGCCCTGATGAAAAGCCAGCCGGAATATCTGCGTGCCCTGGAAAAGCTCCCGCCGAAGCTGCGGGAGGCCTGGCTCTACGGCCGCTGGGACGTATACGAGGGCCAGTTCTTTGAAGAATTCCGGAACGACCCCAAGCACTATCGGGACCGCCGCTTCACCCATGTCATCGACCCCTTTGAGATCCCGAAGCACTGGACCGTCTACCGCAGCTTCGACTGGGGCTACCACAGGCCCTTCTCCTGCGGCTGGTGGGCCGTAGACCCGGACGGGGTGGCCTACCGGATTCTGGAATTCTACGGCTGTACGGGAGAGCCCAACGAGGGACTCAGGTGGCCGCCTCAGCAGGTGTTTGCGAAGATCCGCGCCATTGAACGGGAGCACCGATACCTGGCAGGAAAAAAGATCATCGGCATTGCAGACCCGGCCATCTGGGACGGCTCCACAGGCGAATCCATCGCCGACACGGCGGCGAAAAATCAGGTGTATTTCTCCCCGGGAGACAACAAGCGCATTCCCGGCTGGATGCAGCTGCACTACCGGCTGAGCTTTGACGAAGCGGGCCTTGCAAGGCTCTATGTCTTCCGCAACTGCCGTCACTTTATCCGCACCCTTCCCCTGCTGCAATATGACAAGTCCAGCCCCGAGGATCTGGACACCCAGGGAGAGGACCATGCGGCGGACGAGGCCCGGTATTTCTGCATGGCACGGCCCATTGCACCCCGGGAGCGGCCGGAAATCAGGAAAAAGAGCAGCGCTGCGCTGTTTCTGGATATTGAAGAAGAAAATACGGTCCCAAGAAGACCGGGAATGGAGATCATCAATGAAGCAAGCAATGCAGATCGGGCCGGAACAGGTCCGGGCCGCCCGGGTGATCCTGAACCGCTGCCGGGAGGGCAAGGCCAACCTGGAGCGGCGGGTCATTGAGGACGAGCAGTGGTACCGGATGCGCCACTGGGAATGTATGCGCCGGGGGGCGGGAAGCACGGTGGAGCCCGCCTCGGGGTGGCTGTTCAATGCCATCGCCAACAAACACGCCGAAGCCATGGACAATTTCCCCCGGCCCAATGTGCTGCCCCGGGAGGAGGGAGACAAGGAACTGGCCAAGGTCCTGGGCAGCATCCTGCCGGTCATTTTGCAGCAGGAGGACTTTGAGGACACCTACGATCGGGTCATGGACGACAAGCTGAAAACCGGTACGGGTATCTACGGTGTCTTCTGGAACCCGGACAAGCTGGACGGCCTGGGCGACATCAGCATCCACCGCATTGACGTGCTGAATCTCTATTGGGAAAGCGGCATTACGGACATCCAGCAGTCGAGAAACGTCTTCTATCTGCGGCTGTGGGACAACGATCTGCTTTTGGAGCAGTACCCCCAATTGGAGGGCAAGCTGGGAGCCCAGGAGACAGGAAACCGCTATGTATTCGAAGACCGGGTGGATACCTCGGAGAAGACGGCGGTGATTGACTGGTACTACAAGAAGCGGCAGGGCTCCAAAACGGTGCTGCACTACTGCAAATTTGTGGGCGACACGGTGCTCTTTGCCACGGAAAACGAGGCACGCTACCGGGACCGGGGCTGGTATGACCATGGGCTCTACCCCTTTGTGTTCGATCCCCTGTTCCGCACGGCGGGAAGCCCCTGCGGCTTTGGCTACATCGATGTGGGCAAGTCCGCCCAGGAATACGTGGACCGGGGCAACCAGGCTATCCTGCAAAATATGCTGTCCAATGCCCGGCCCCGGCACTTCATCCGGGCGGACGGGGCGGTGAACGAAGAGGAGTATGCAGACCTGAGCCGGGACTTTGTCCATGTGGACGGGGCGCTGGGCGACGACAGCATCAAGCCCATTGCCGGAAAGCCCCTGAGCGACATCTACGTAACGGTCATCGACAAGAAGATCGACGAGCTGAAGGAGGTCACGGGCAACCGGGATGTGTCCACCGGCGGCACCGTCTCCGGCGTGGTAGCGGCTTCCGCCATTGCAGCTATGCAGGAGGCGGGCACCAAGCTGAGCCGGGACAGCAACCAGGCCTCCTACCGGGCCTTCCGAAAGGTCTGCCTCCTGGCGGTGGAGCTCATCCGGCAATTCTACGAGCTGCCCCGGTGCTTCCGCATTCTGGGGGAGCAGGGCAGCCAGGAGTTCATCAGCTTCACCAATGCCGCCATGGAGCCCAGAAGTCAGGGCGTAGAGCTGGGCGTGGATATGGGCAGCCGCATTCCGCTGTTTGACATTGAGATCGGCGCGGAAAAGCAGAGCCCCTATTCCCGCCTCAGCCAGAACGAAATGGCCATGCAGTTCTTCAACGCGGGGCTGTTTGACCCCGCCCGGTGGGAACAGGCCCTGGCCGCACTGGAGATCATGGATTTTGACGGAAAAGGCACGGTCGAGCGTACCATCCGGGAAAACGGGCAGCGCTATGCTGCCGGGCAAATGCAGGGAATGCAGGAAAGGAGACAATTATGATCCACACGCACTTTTTTCAGAAGAACGGCACGGTCTGCATGGAAATGCAGGGCCATGCCATGACGGCTCCCAAGGGTGCAGACCTGGTCTGCGCAGCGGCCACCACGGTGGCCTACACCCTGGCTCAGGCGGTGCAGTTTCTGTATGAGCAGGGACTGCTGGAGGAGAAGCCGAAAATTCAGATTGCAGACGGCTATGCCCTTGTGTCCGCCGCTCCCAAGGCGGAGGCCTGGGCGGAGACGCTCATGGCCTTCTGGGTCACCCAGGCAGGCGCCTATGTGCTGGAGCACAACTATCCCCAGGCGGTGTGCCTGATGCCTATGGAGGTATCCGCATGACCGCATTCGAACTATGTAACTCCCTGAACTGGCAGCTTTTCGCGGAAGATGCCGGTTCGGAGTCGGGCGTAACGGAGGCCAACGCCCAGCCTCAAGCCGAAGTCCCCTCCAATGGGCCGGAGGACTTCGAGAAACTGATCAAAGGCCCCTACAAGCAGGCCTACGATGCCAGAGTGAAGAGCATCCTTCAGCAGCGGCTGAAAAGCAGCCGGGAAACCGCAGAAAAATATGCTGCGGCCCAGCCCGTCCTGGAACTGATGCGGCAAAGGCTCGGCATCGAAGGCGAGGACTACGGCGCCATGGAGCAGGCCCTTCGGGAGCGCCTGCCGGAAACAAATCCTGCCGGGCAGCAGCGGCAGGAGGCGGAAATTCAGGCAGGCGCTGACCGGATGGTGGAAGCCTGGCAGCAGCGCAGCCGGGAAATTCAGGAAACCTATCCCGAATTTGACCTGGAAAGGGAGATGCTGCGCGCCGATTTCCGGCAGCTGCTCCGGGCCCGGGTGGATATGCAGACGGCCTATGAAATTCTCCACAAGGAGGAGATCATCCCCGCTGCCATGGCCTATGCCGCCCAGACCACAGAGCGGAAGCTGGCGGAAAAGCTCCGCTCGGAGGGCATCCGCCCCACAGAAAATGGTGCAGGCCAGTCCGGCGCCGTCAGTATGGGATCTCGGGTGTCCCAAATGTCCCGAAAGGAGATCGCCGAGCTCTGCCGCCGGGTAGAGCGGGGCGAGAAGGTAAGCTTTGGGTAACCCCCATAAAGCTTCCCCTCCGGGCGGTGCGTCGCGCAGCGAATTGAATCTAACATAGCTGCCGGTGGCAGCTATACCATAAAAAGTGGTGCTGGCTCGCGTCAGCGAGACTGAGGAGGGGCGTAATGGGCGAGAGCGGTTGGTCTCATGCACAATTTACGTACGGCTCACTCCCATAACGCCCCTCATCCACCACCGCCTATGGCGGCGGTCCCCCTTCCCCGCAGGGGAAGGTTTTAAGAATTGAAAGGAGATATCTTTTATGAACATCACATCTTTGCAGCACTTTGCGGACAATCCCACGGTGAACGTCACCACCGACTCCAAGCTGTCCGCGGAAAACAAGACCTTTTATGACCGCGCGCTGGTAGAGGAGGCAGGGCCTAACCTGATCCACGGCCAGTTTGGCCAGAAGCGGCCCATTCCCAAGAATGGCGGCAAGCGCATTCAGTTCCGGCGCTATGCCTCCCTGCCCAAGGCTCTGAAGCCCCTGACCGAGGGCGTCACCCCCGAGGGCCGGAAGCTCAGCGCCACTGCCGTGGAAGCGGAGGTAAACCAGTACGGCGACTTTGTCTGCCTGTCCGATGTGCTGGACCTGACCGCCATTGACAATAACGTCCTGGAGGCCACCAAGGCCGTGGGCCGTCAGGCCGGCCTGACCCTGGACACCATTACGAGAAACGTTTTGCAGTCCGGCACCAACGTGTTCTACTGCCCCAAGGTCGGGGCCAACGGCGTTCAGACCCCGGTAACGGACCGCTCCGGCCTGGACAAGACCTGCACCCTCACCGTGGACGTGGTGAAGAAGGTGGCCGCCATGCTGAAGGCCGCCAACGCCCCCAAGATCGACGGCGACTATGTGTGCATCCTGCACCCCTATGTGGCCTATGACATTATGTCCGATCCCCGCTGGGAGGAGATGCACAAATACACCACCCCCGAAAATATGTACCAGGGGGAGATCGGCCGGATCGCCGGTGTGCGTTTTGTGGAAACCTCCGAAGCGGCGGTTTACAAGGGCACGGAAAACAGCTGCCCCACGGGCCTTGCCGTGTTCGGCTGCCTGTTCATTGCCCAGGGCGCCTACGGCGTGACCGAGGTCACCGGCGGCGGACTGCAGACCATCATCAAGCAGCTGGGCTCTGCGGGCACGGCCGATCCTCTGGACCAGCGCAGCACCGTGGGCTGGAAGGCATTGCAGACGGCGGAGATCCTGATGGAGCCCTACATGGTCCGGGTGGAGTGCTGCTCCGCCTTCAGCCCCACGGCAGAGGCGAATTGAGAGTTGACAGTTGACAGTTGGCGGAGACTGTGGACTGTCACGGTGTGTGGAAGATAGACAGAAAGTTTGAAATTGACAGGGAAAGTTGATAGTAGATGGTGGTTATTAAGAAAATAACTGTCAACTGTCAACTTTCAACTGTCAACTGAACCGAAGGGAGCGTTCATATGGAAGAGAAGACGACTGTTACGATTCGCCTGCCCCTGACCCGGGAGCAGCGGGAGGATGTATTTGTGGGCATCAACGGCAAGACCTGGCTCATCAAGCGGGGTGAGGCGGTGGAGGTGCCCTGGAATGTGGCCCAGGTGCTGGCCCGGCGGGAGAAGAGCCTGGCCGATGCCATGGAATTCGAAGCCCAGGCGGCCCAGCCCCTGGAGCATCTGGAGGGCAGATAAATGACGGTGCGGGAAGTGATCGAGGCGGCGGACCGGCGCAAGCCCAACCTCTACAGCCGGGAGGAAAAGCTGCGGTGGCTGGAGGAGGCCGAGGGCATGGTCTGGGGGGCGCTGGAAGCCTTTCACGCAGTGCGCGGCTCTTTTGAGGGCTTCGACCTGGAGGCCTGGCCGGACAAGCAGCTGATGCTGCCCAAGCCCTATACGGGGCTCTACTACCTCTGGCTGGAGGGGTCTATCTCCTATGCAGACCAGGATTTCACCCTCTACAACAACGCCATGAGCCGGTTCAATGCCCTTTGGCGGGAGTTCTTTGCCTGGTGCTGCCGGACCATTCCCCAGCCCGGAAAATCCTTCCGCTATCTGTAAAAAAGGAGGCGGCAATATGGAAATGCCCACATTGCGGCGGCTCCGGACCAGCCGCCGGACGGTGGATGCCTTCGGCGGGCTGAACCGATGCCCCCGGACCGGCGAAGGGGAATTTGCGCAGATGGAAAACCTGTCCTCGGACTTTTATCCCGTGCTGGCCCCCTGCCCGCCCCGGGAAAAGCTGGAGCCTGCGGGAGTCACCGCCCTGGGCGCAGGGCAGAGTCTTTTCTACACCCAGGGTACAGAGCTGGTGCTGGGGGACCGGCGAATTGACCTGGGTCTCACCCCGGAGGGGCCCAAGCAGCTGGTGAAGATGGGGGCCTATGTGGTGGTGTTCCCGGACAGGAAATACGCCAGCACCCTGGACGGCGCGGACTTCGGCAGCCTGGAGGCCCGGTTCGAAGGAAACGGCGCGGTATTGACCCCCTGCACCCTGGAAGGCGCAGACCGAATCCCGGCGCACGTACAGTCCGCCGAGCCAAAGGAGCCGGAAAACGGCACCCTCTGGCTGGACACGGCATCTTCCCCCGCCGTGCTGAAGGAATGGTCCGCCGCCTCCAACCTCTGGGTCGCAGTGGAAACACCCTATGTGCGCATTGACGCTCCGGGCATTGGCCTTTGCTTCCGGCAATACGACGGCGTGACCCTTTCGGGCACGGATGGGCTGGACGGGGCCAATGTGATCTGGCAGGCGGAGGAAAATTTCGTCGTGGTCTCCGGCGTATTGGAGGGGCAGCAGAAAATCGGTACGCTGCTTTTGTCCCGGACCGTACCGGAAATGGACTATGTCATCGAGTGCGGCAACCGGCTCTGGGGCTGCCGGGCGGGAACGGACCGCCAAGGAGATCCCGTCAATGAGATCTACGCCTCCAAGCTGGGAGGCTTCCGGAATTGGAACTGCTTCATGGGGCTGACCACAGACAGCTATGCCGTCACCGTGGGTACCCAGGGGCCCTTTACCGGGGCCATCACGTACCTTGGCAATCCCCTGTTTTTCAAGGAGGACTGCCTGTATAAGATCTACGGCAGCTACCCCGCCGCCTTTCATGTCCAGTCCACGGTATGCCGGGGCGTGGCCCGGGGCAGCGGCGGGAGCCTGGCCATTGTGGGGGAGACGCTTTTCTATAAGTCCCCCATGGGCGTGTGCGCCTACGACGGCGCTCTGCCCGCAGAGGTGGGCAGAGCGCTGGGCACGGAGCCGCTGGAAGGGGGCATCGGCGCAGGCTGGGCCGGAAAATATTTCCTGAGCCTGCGGGAGAGCACCGGAACGGATGCTCTGTATGTCTACGACAAGCTGCTGGGCCAGTGGCACCGGGAGACGGGCTTCGAAGCCCGGCAGATGGTGTCCCACGGCGGGAAGCTCTACGGTCTGGACGAAAGCGGCGAAATGTGGCTGCTGCGGGGCGGCAAAAGCCGGGAACGGGTAAAATGGATGGCCCGCACCGGGCGCATCTCCGGCTGGGACGGTCAGCGGATGGTCCTGAAAAGCCTGGAGCTGCAGCTGCTTCTGGCAAACCGCGCCCGGATGGACATCTCCGTGCGCTATGACGACCGGGGTGCCTGGGAAAAGGTGGGCACTCTGACGGGCTCGGACCGCCGCTTCCTGCTTCCCATCCGGCCAAAGCCATGCAGCCATTTGGAGCTGCTGCTGGAGGGGGAGGGCGATGTCCGGCTCCTGTCCCTGACCCGGGTGCTGCGGCAGGGAGGTACGGTATGACCCCCTTGGAGCTGCGGCTGCCGAACCTGACGGAGGGCGAACCGGAAGCCCAGCTGCGGCAGCTGCGCAGCTACCTGTACCAGCTGACGGAGCAGCTGCAGCTGGCTCTGGGCAGTCGGGAAGAGGCCGCAGTCACACCGGATACCCAAAAGCTGCTCCGTGAAGCGGTGGCCCTGAGCGCCAAGCGGGGGGATGGCCGGTATGCGGGACTGGAAGCCCTGGAAGGTCCCTGGCGGCAGCAGGCAGGCGCAGCGGAAGCATTGGAGACCCGGCTTGCATTGCTGGAGGGGAAACCGGAGCCCCCGGAATTGCCCGCCGAGGCCCTGTACCGGGAAGGCACAGCGGGTATCCAGATTCAGCAGACGGATACGGTCCGCTTTCTGCCCCTGCCCCCCTTCGTCCAAACCCCGGACGGGCACTGGCAAATTCAGTAGAAGGAAGGAGAAGACATGGAAGAAGAGAAGAAAAAATACACCGCGTCTGCTCAGGTGGAGCAGGCGCGGCAGGAGGCCCAGGCCAGTGACGCCCGGAAGCCCGGGGCATACGTCTCCAAATGGCAGCAGCAGCTGGACGCGGCCATGGAGAAGATCCTGAACCGGGAGAAGTTTTCCTACAACCTGAACGGCGACGCCCTGTACCGGCAGTACAAGGATCAGGCCATTCAGAACGGGCGGCTGGCCATGCAGGATACCCTGGGGCAGGCGGCGGCCATGACCGGAGGCTTCGGCAGCTCCTACGGTCAGACCGCAGCCCAGCAGGCCTACCGGCAGCAGATGGCGAATCTGGGTGACAAGGCCTCCGCCCTTTACGACAAGGCCCGCTCGGAATACGACCGTCAGGGCACGGCGGACAAGCAGGCCTATGACCTGCTCCTGCAGCGGGAAAACAGCAGCCAGAACCAGTACAAGCAGAATCTGGCGGCCTGGGAAGCGGAAAATCAGCGGCTCTGGAACCGCTACGACCAGGCCCGCAGTGACGACTACGGCGCCTACCGGGACGAGATCAAGGACGACCAGTGGCTCCGGGAATTCCAGCAGGCCCAGGAGCAGTTCTACGAAAAGCTGCGGCGGCAGTATGGCTACTAAGGAGGCGGCATGATTTTATCCAGTTTGACCGTTCCCCTGACCGTTCAGGGGGACACCCTGGGCGCTCCCCTGGCCATTACGCTGCCCAGCCTGGGGCGGACGGTAGGGCTGCGCTACCGCTGCGGTGCAAAATCGGGAACCGTCGCAGCCCCCGGCAGACTCACCCGGGCAGAATGGACACCGCCGCTGACCCTGGCAGAGGAATATCCGGACCGGGATAAAATCCCCGTCAAGCTGATTCTGGATGCCTATGAAAACGGCAAAATCGAAGACAGCCGGGAAAAGCAGGTGCTGCTGTCCATCCCGGAAGGATTCCATCCCACGGTGACGCTGCGGGCAGCACCCCAGGCAGGGGGTCGCTTTCTGCAAGGCGGCCAGGCCCTGGTTGAAGTGACTGCTTCGGGAACTCTGGGCGCAGAGATCACCGGCTGCACCCTCCGCTGCGGCGATCTGACCGGGCAGGGGCAAAGGCTTTGCTTCGACCTGCCCCAGGCAGGGGAAATTCCGGTGACGGCCCGGGTAACGGACAGCCGGGGCAGGTCTTCCCAGGCGAGCGCCACCGTCTCCGTGGAGCCGGGCGGCACCGGCAGCGAGTCTCCCCTGGTGGACCTGAACCCGGCGGCCAAGGCCCTGGGCATCGGCTGCCGGGGAGATGCCCAGAATACCCTTTCCATGGGTCTGGCCCTGGACATGGGCGGGCAGCGGCTATCCGGGCTGCCTACGGCGGCGGAGTCCACCGATGCCATGTCCCTGGGGCAGGCGGCGGCAAGCTTTCTGGGGCTGCGGAAGCTCTGGGAGAATCCGAGCCCCGAGCAGGAATTTCCCGCCCAGACCGTTGCTGCCGCCGGGGCGCTTCTGCTCATCGAGGCGGCGGCACAGGCAGGCAGCACGCAGCGGGTCTGGGAGCTTGCCGGGACTGCCGGGGCCATCAGGGTGCTCTCCGGCAGCACCCTGGCGGTCCGAACGCTCCGGCAGACCGAAGCCGGGCTGGAATTCGCCGCTGCCGCACCGGCAGACACCTGGGCGGTGCCTCTGGCGGTATACGCACTAAAAGAAGGGAGTATTGGATGAACGCAACGGTATTGGCATCCCTGATCACAGGGCTGCTGTCTCTGGCGGGGGTCATGCTGAGCAATCTCCTGTCGGACCGGCGGCGGGAAAATGCCCTGCGGACAGCCCAGGCCGTAACGGATGAGCAGCTGCGGCAGCTGACAAGGGAGGTCCGGGAGCACAACAATTTTGCCCGGCGGATGCCGGTGGTAGAAGAGCAGATCAAAGTCATCAATCACAGGTTAGAGGACCTGGAAAAGGAAGGAGCAAAATCATGATTAATTGGAAGGTACGTCTGAAAAATGTGAATTTCTGGCTGGCGGCAATCCCCGCCGCCCTGCTGGTAGCCCAGAGCATCGCCGCTCTGTTTGGCTTTGCCCTGCCCGTACAGGCAGTGGAGGGAAAGCTGCTGGACCTGATCAATGCAGTGTTTGGACTGCTGACCATTCTCGGCATCGTCAATGACCCCACCACCCGCGGCCTGCGCGACAGCACCCGGGCAATGGAATATCAAAATCCCAACTAATACGCCATGGGGCGGCTGCAAAGCCGCCCCGGAAGCGCAGCATTACCCACTTTTTTTCGCAGGCGTGCAAACAAGTGCATAAAAATGTCCCCTTTTTTCTCTTAGCATAACTATACCACAGAGTGGAACAGCTGCAAGAGGAACAGGGGACATTTTGTTTACGTAATATGTCGGCCCTCAGAAGGGATGGCGGCAGCCGTAGAGGAATACGGCCATGGGGGCGAGGAGCACAGGGGTTCCTGCGAACACCAGCAGCCAATCCGGAGTCCCCAGGGCCACCTGAGAGACGGCCAGCCACAGCACAGCCCCCAGCAGCGCGCCAATAACGGCCAAAACCCACACGCAAACCCTATATTTGCGCTCTGCCATCCAGGAAGTACGGTCTACAAGATTCCACAGTTTTTTCATAACAATTCCTTCTTTCTGCCCTCACCCTACTCCCGGAAGGTAAAGGGCACAACGGTGGAATCGTAAAACATAGGTAAAATCCTGAAATTTTACACTGGCTTTACATTCCGCCCCGTTTGGACTTTACGCAGCCAATTTAAGATAGGGCCAGAAACGTAAAGGAGCTGTAAAAAATGGATATTTTCGGGATCTTGAATCTGTTGGGCGGCCTGGCCCTGTTCTTATACGGCATGTCCGCCATGGGCGACGGGCTGGTGCAGCTGTCCGGCGGCCGCCTGGAAAAAATACTGGAAAAGCTGACCCAGAAGAAGATCATGGCCGTGCTGCTGGGCCTGCTGGTGACGGCCGTCATCCAGTCCTCCTCCGCCACCACGGTTATGGTGGTCGGCTTTGTAAACTCCGGCATTATGAACCTCAGTCAGGCCGTGGGCATCATCATGGGCGCCAACATCGGCACCACCGTCACCTCCTGGCTGCTGTCCCTGACGGGCATTCAGGGCAGCAATCTGTTCCTGAAGCTCCTAAAGCCCAGCTCCTTCTCCCCGATTCTCGCCGCCATCGGTGTCATTCTCACCATGACCGCCAAGGAGGACGACAGGAAGAAAAACATCGGCACCATTTTCGTGGGCTTCGCCATTCTGATGTTCGGCATGGAGGCCATGAGCTCCTCCGTCTCCCCCCTGGCCCAGAACGAGAAGTTCACCGGCGTTCTCACCGCCTTCTCCAACCCCATCCTGGGTATGCTGGCCGGTGCGGCCCTGACCGCCATCATCCAGTCCTCCTCTGCCTCCGTGGGTATTTTGCAGGCCCTGTGCATGACCGGGGCCGTCAGCTTCGGCACCGCCATTCCCATCATCATGGGCCAGAACATCGGCACCTGTGTCACGGCCCTGCTCTCCGGCATGGGGGCCAGCAAGAATGCCCGCCGGGCCTCTCTCATCCATCTTTATTTTAATTTAATTGGCACTTTGCTGTTTCTTGTGGTATTCTATACATTGAACAGCTTCCTGCACTTCTCCTTCCTGCTCACCCCCGCCAGCGCGGCGGACATTGCCGTGATCCACAGCCTGTTCAACATCGGCTGCACCATCGTGCTCTTCCCCTTCTCCAATGTGCTGGTGAAGCTGGCTCAGCTCACCATCCCCGACGGCAGGGAGGCCGCCCAGGATACCCGCCCCGCAGCCTTGCAGGCTCTGGACGAGCGCTTCCTGGACCGGCCCGGCTTTGCCATGAACCTGTGCAAAGAGGCCGTGGACCATATGGCGGACCTGGCCCGGAACTCCTTCCAGCTGGCCATGGGGCTGCTGGACAACTTCTCCGAAAAGGATTTGCAGCGCGTCATCGCCATGGAGCAGGAATCCGACAGCTACGAAGACACTTTGGGCACCTATCTCGTCAAGCTCTCCGGCAAGGACCTGAGCAAGGCAGACAGCCGGACGCTGTCCATCCTGCTGCACTGCATCAATGACTTCGAGCGCATCTCGGACCACGCCATCAATGTGGCCGAATCCGCCCAGGAGCTGCGCGACAAGGGACTGGCTCTGTCCGAGGACAGCCGGAAGGAGCTGGCCGTCTACGGCAAGGCCGTCAGCGACATTCTGGATCTGACCGTCTCCGTCTTCGCTGCGGACGACACGGACCGCGCCCGGTCCGTGGAGCCTTTGGAGGAGGTCATCGATACCCTGAGCATCGAGATGCGGCAGCGGCACATTATCCGGCTGCGCAAGGGCGCCTGCTCTTTGGAGGCAGGGCTCATTCTGGAGGACCTGCTCACCGGCTACGAGCGGGTATCGGACCACTGCTCCAATGTGGCCGTCTGCCTGATCGAGGTCCATGCCAACGAATACGACACCCACGAATATCTGAATCTGACCACCAAGGGCAGCGACCCCTGGTTCCGGCAGGAATACGACAAGAAGCTGAAGGAATACCCGCTGCCCTGACGAAGGAAAGGAATACACTATGGCACTGATCTATGTAGTAGAGGACGATGACAACATCCGGGAAATCGAGACCATTGCCCTGAAAAACAGCAATTATCTGGTAAAGGCTTTCGCCCGGGCCACAGACTTTTACCGGGCTCTGAACGACATTCTGCCGGACCTGGTGCTGATGGATGTAATGCTGCCGGACGAAAACGGCTGCGATATTGTGAGGCGGCTGCGCAGCCAGTCCGCCACCAAGCGGCTGCCCGTGATCATGGTCACCGCCAAAACCTCGGAAATGGACATGGTGAAGGGGCTGGACGACGGGGCCGACGACTATATCAAAAAGCCCTTCTCCGTGCTGGAGCTGCTGTCCCGGGTGAAGGCCCTGCTGCGCCGCTCCACAGAGGAGACCGCCCAGCAGCTCCGGGTGGGGGACATCCAGCTGGACAACGCCCGCCGGATCGTACTGGCCCAGGGCAAAAGCGTGGAGCTGACCTACAAGGAATATGAGCTCCTGCGGTATCTGATGATCAACGCGGAGATGGTCCTGTCCCGGGAATCCATTATGCGCTTCGTCTGGGGCACGGACTTTGAGGGAGAGACCCGCACCGTGGACATGCACATCAAGACCCTGCGGCAGAAGCTTGGCCCCTGCGGCCGCCAGATCGGCACCGTCCGCAATGTGGGTTACGTGCTGCAAAGCACCCCGGAAAGCTGAGGCCATCTCATGAAGCAGAAAATCAATCTGCGCCTGGGGCTCATCGCCCTGGTGGCCCTGATTCTCACCACCGTCGGCGTGACCAAGGTCTATTATGACCTGTTCCGCCAGCAGGTGGGCCGGGATCTGCGGCTGACGGCCCATCTGTTGGGCCAGAGCGGCGAATTCACCCGGGGCAATGCCCCCAAATTGCAAGACCCCGAGGTCCGCATTACCTGGGTGGACGCCGACGGCACCGTGCTTTATGACGATGAGGCCGACGCCGGAGCCCTTCCCAACCACGCGGACCGGCCGGAGATCCGGCAGGCCATGGACACCGGCGAGGGGGAGATCGTCCGCACCTCGGATACCTTCAATATGAACACCTTTTACTATGCCCTGCGGCTGGATGACGGCACGGTGCTGCGGCTGGCGGTGGATGCCCGGTCCATCAGCTCCGTATTTTTGGCGGCGGTGCCGGTGCTGCTGATCATCGCCGTGGTGATCTTCGCCGTGTGCCTGCTGCTGGGCCACCTGCTCACCGCCCAGCTGATCGCCCCCATTGACGATATGGCCGAGCACCTGGACGAGCCCGCCCGGGAGCCTGTCTATCAGGAGCTGGAGCCCTTCGCCCGGAAAATCCGCAGCCAGCACGAGAAGATTCTCTCCGCCGCCCAGAGCCGCCAGGATTTCACCGCCAACGTATCCCACGAGCTGAAAACCCCCCTGACGGCCATTTCCGGCTACGCCGAGCTCATTGAAAACAAAATGGTAGACGGGGAACAGCAGCTGCGCTTCGCCGGAGAGATTCGGAAGAACGCCGCACGGCTTCTGAGCCTGATCAACGACATCATCCAGCTCTCCGAGCTGGACAGCGCCCAGGCCCCCGCCCGGGTACAGAGCGTGGAGCTGCTGAGCCTGGCCAAGGAGGTCTGCGGCGATCTGGAGGTCCCCGCCCGGCAGCGGCGCATCACCCTGCAATGCTTCGGCCGGGAGGCCACGGTCATGGGTGACCGGGAGCTCTTGAAAGAGCTCCTGGAAAACCTGGTGCAGAATGCCATCCGCTACAACCGGGAGGGGGGCTTCGTCCAGGTCACCGCCAAGGAAGAGGCAGGTCACGCCCAATGGATCGTGGAGGACAACGGCATCGGCATCCCCGAGGACGCCAAGGACCGGGTCTTCGAGCGGTTCTACCGGGTGGACAAGAGCCGCTCCCGGGAAACCGGCGGCACCGGCTTAGGTCTCGCCATCGTCAAGCACATCGCCCAGATCCACAACGCCACAGTCACCCTGGATTCCGCCCTGGGCAAGGGTACAAAGATCACGGTGACATTCTGAGGAAAAAAATCCACAGCTTCTCCCCTGCTTTGGAGCGGCTGTGGATTTTTTGTGGACCGGCGGCACATTCCGTTCGTCTGGGAGGGTTGTGCCGCCGAATTTTTATTGCAGCGAAGCCTTGTACCCCTCGCCCCAGGCCCGCATGGAGTCCAGAATGGGCTTCAGGCTCTTTCCAAGCTCCGTCAGGGAGTATTCCACCCTTGGCGGGACCTCGGCATAGACCTCTCTGTGGACCAGACCGCTTTCCTCCATGGCCCGCAGCTGAGCCGTCAGGACCTTCTGGGATACGTTCCCAACGGACTTTTTCAGTTCGCCGAAGCGCTTGGTCCCGGGCATCAGATCCCGGAGAATGAGAACCTTCCATTTGTCCCCAATGAGGCTCAGCGTGGTCTCCACCGGGCAGGCCGGGAGTTCTCCCCTTACCTTTACATCTTCCATATTTCAAGACCCCCCAAATACGTTTTTGTTTCTTCCCCGCAGGGCCCGGTTGCGGCCTGTCGGCCCAAAGTCCATTGGCATACACGATTTGTGCAGCAAAAGCGTTCAACTGGCTTCCATCCCAATAGTTCCATTTTGGTAACTACAGCACAATATTGTGCTTACTTTACGAATGGGCGTTACGGCGCTATTATAATGCCAACGAAAGGAAAAAGCAATCCTTCGAAAACAAAATCCATTTGGAGGTACTTATTATGAACAAGGTCGTTGAATTTCTGAATGCAAATCCCGTGCAGTATCTGGCAACCGTGGGCCGCGATGGCAAGGCAAAGTGCCGCCCCTTCATGTTCGCAGGCGAGCTGGACGGCAAGCTGTGGTTCTGCACCAACAACCAGAAGGACGTCTACAAGGATATGCAGCAGAACCCCCAGGTTGAGATCTCCGTTTCCAGCCCCTCCTACGCCTGGATTCGGCTCCACGGCAAGGCCGTCTTCGAGAACAACATGGCTGCCAAGGAAATGTGCATCCGCAACCCCATCGTGAAGGGCCAGTATCAGACCGCTGCCAACCCCATCTTTGAGGTGTTCTACTTGGACAACCCCCACGGCGTGATCGCCGACTTCTCCGGCAACCCTCCCTACGAGTTCTAAAAACAGCAGCTGGTCTACAAAATTGCCCCCTGAGCTGACCTGTCTCCCTTCGGGGAAAGATTCGAAACATCGGCAAGGAAAAGCTGGAGGAGATCTTTGAAAAAAACACCTATATGCAGTCCATCTACCCCGGCGACACCCGGGATGCGCTGGAGGTGTTCTGCCTGTACGAGGCAGAGGGCGAGTACTTCGACATCAGCGACCCTTCTCATGTGACCCGGGACAGCATCGGCATCGCCCCTTTTACATTATAGCAATCCGTACTCCATTCCGTAGGGCCAGCCGTTGAGGCCGCCCAGGTCGTAGAGATGGGGATAGCCCAGGTCAAACAGCTGGGCAGCCGCCAAAGCCGACCGGCGGCCGGTGCGGCAATAAATCAGAATTCTTGCCTGCTTGTCCGGCAGAATTTCCGACAGGTCCGCATCCTCAATGTCATCCAGCGGCAGCAGCTTCGCCCCCGCCGCGTGCTCCAGGGCATATTCATCCTCTGTCCGCACATCCAGCAGCACACTGCCGGGATAAGTATCCAAAATATGCTTTCCCTCCTGGAAAGAAATTGCCTGAATCATGGTTTCCGCTCCGTTTCCAATGTTTTCCGCTATCATACCACAGCAGGCCCCAAAATGCAAGAAACCGGGAAAGCAAAGCCGCTTTCCCGGTTTCCCGCCTTCGCGTATGCAATTTTGTCGGATAACGCAGCCGTTACCGCTTCAAAACTGCCGCGAGGGCTTTTTTACTGCATGCCGCTCTCGTAGGCCTCGATCATCTTCTTGAACGTGTGACCCGTAGAACCTTCGGGATTTGCCCGCCGTTTTAGCTTCCCCAGGTACTTTTCACAGGTATCGCCGGTGAAAATCTTGATGTCCAGCCGCAGAGTGTTGTCATCCTCCGGGGTGACATAAATCCTGTCAATGAAGGTGTCAATAAAATCCTTGGTAATGGCCTCAGTCTGGCATTGCTTCTCCGCATCCCGAAGAACTTTGCGAAGGTGCTCCATATTGGCACGGAACTCCTCGCTGGATTCCTGCTGGTCTTTCAGCTCCAGGAGCGCCTGCTCGCCGGATTTGATTTCCTGGTTGCACTGGGCAGTCATGGTCTTGAAATCCGCCGGTGTGATGCTCTCCAGGGTCACCAGCTCCAATAGCTTGGACTTCTTCTTTTTGGCAAGGTCAATGTTTGCCTGGGCTTCCTCGATTTTCTTTTCCAGATTGCCGTCGCAGGTCATGCTGCGGTACATCCGCTCGTATTCCGCAATCATGGCGGCGGAAGCCTGCCGGGTGTCCCGGAATACCTCAAAGAGCAGGGGAACCAGCTCCTTTTCGTAGATGGGGAAGGAGTCGCAGGCATCCGCGCCGGATTTGATTTTGTTGGAGCAGACCCATTTGCTGTTTTGGTTGCCCAGCTTGTCCTTGGATTCCCGGCGGTAATAGGCGGTGCCGCAGTGGGTGCAAAAGAGCTTGCCGGTGAGCAGATTGGCGTGATTGCAGATGCCCTGCCGGTTTTTTACATCCTCGCTTCTGCGCAGCAAAACCTCGTTTGCACGGTCCCACAGCTCCTCGGAGACGATGGCAGGGACGATCTGGCCGGTTTCGTCCTTGAACATAATCCATTCCTCCGGCGGGAGAAATTTCTGTTTCTTGGTGAACATATCCACCACTTTGACCTTGTTGCCGACGTAGTAGCCCTTGTATTTGGGATTGGAAATCATATTGGACATGGTGGTGTGGGCAATTTTCTTGCCGTTCAGGTTCCGGTAGCCTTTCTCCCAGAACAGGTTTTCGATCTGCTTCATGGAGTAAGCTCCAGTTGCATAGAGGGTGAAAAGCTCCCGCACCATGGAAGCCTGGGTTTCATCGATGACAAGGCGGCCATCGTCCTTGGTGTAACCGAAAATTCGGGAGTTGCCCAGAACAACGCGCTGCTTGATAGCCTGCTGGTGGCCGAATTTGACACGGGAGCTGAGCTTTCGCAGCTCGTCCTGGGCGATGGAGGACATGATGGAAAGGCGCAGCTCGGCGTCCTCGTCCAGGGTGTTGATGTTGTCGTTCTGGAAGAATACGCCAACCCCGCTGGACAGCAGCTGGCGGGTGAACTGAATGGAATCCAGGGTGTTTCGGGCGAAGCGGGAGATTTCCTTTGTAATCACAAAGTCAAATTTTCCGGCAGCGGCATCCTCTACCATGCGGTTAAAATCCTCCCGGTGCCTGGTGGAAGCGCCGGATATGCCCTCGTCAATATAGCCCGGGACAAAGGTCCAGGCGGGATTTTTCTTGATGAAGTCCTCGTAATAGCCAATCTGATTGCCCAGGGAATTCAGCTGCTCATCAGATTCGGAGGAGACACGGGCATAGAA
>ERZ791919.396-NODE-396-length-48415-cov-6.937014_pt1 | contig 48415 bp, 39 predicted proteins | sample MGYA00510137_ERZ791919 | MGnify/ENA primary metagenome ERZ791919 (study PRJEB30046, sample SAMN00792059) | human gut metagenome | study: EMG produced TPA metagenomics assembly of the A metagenome-wide association study of gut microbiota in type 2...
TTTTTTTATGCCCCCCCCCCCCCGGCGGGGCGGAATTGCCCCGCCGGGAAGAGGTGGTCCGAATCATTGCTTTGTCTTACGCTGTCAAATTACTTGACGTTGATGATGAGGTTCGCGCTGGCGCTGCGGGTGTTGTAGTTGACCGTCACCTTCTGACCGGCAGGGTCAGCGAAGCTGCCGATGCTCAGATCGCCGAACTTCGCGATGAGGTTCGCAAGCTCGGTCACAGCCTCGAGAGAGGTCTTGGCATTGCCAAGCGCCGTGAGATCGTCCTTCGTCAGCGGCACACCGTTGAGGGTGATGCTCGCGCCGTCGGGCAGCAGGTTCTGCGCCTTGGCAACGATCTTGCCGAGGTACTGCGCAACATAAGTGTCGCCCTTGCTGCCGACGATGTCCTTCATGGTCTGACTCTTGAGCGCGTCAGCAAGCTGGGTCGCGGTCTTGGTCTGGATGCCATTGGCGGCATCGAACTTCAGGCTGTTGAGCAGGTCGATCTTCTCCTGATACTTCGTCTGTTCGGCAGAGCCGTTATTCAGAATATCCGACACATTGATCGCGCCAAGCTTAGTCTCCAGCTTTTCGGCGAGCTTTGCCTTGCCCTCGGTCTTGATGGTGGAAACGAGATTCGCCAGAACCGCACCGTCCTTGGCAGCGGCGGTCTTCTCGTCGTTGAAGGTAAGACCCAGTTCCACAAGCGCGCTGTAGATCAGGTAATCCTTCAGATCGGGGTTCTTCGCCAGCATATCCTTCAGCGTAGCGGAGGAATTCAGCGCAGTGTCAAGCTCTCCCTTCGCCTGGTCGTAAATCGCCGTTCTCAGAGCGGGACCCTTGACCGTAGCAGTTGCAATAGGAGTTTCTACCGTGATGACTGGTTCAGCCAATATCGCGTTGATATGACCAACATTTTCGATATTGAACGTAATGTGGGAGGGAGTAATCTTAGCATCGGGGTAGAGGGCAAGTGCCGACTTAACCATCGACAGCATTTGGTGCTCGTTCGCCTTCTTGACGATCCAAGCCTCGTTGATGTTCTCATCCGCAAGCTTCTCCTTGATCTGCTTCTGGATGAGAGCGTCCACATTGAGCGCGTCGATGTCCTTCTCGATCAGCGGCCACACGGCGTTGATGAGCAAGGTGTTGTCAAGGCCAGTCAGGGTGCCGCCGCCGGTGGCAGAGGTAGTGATCTTCTTCCAGTTGGTATCGATCCAGCTCTCCACCACGGGCATCAGAGCATTTTCGATGCTTTCGACAGTGGTGTTCGTCAGCTTGATGTCGTACTTGGCAAGCGCATCCGTGACCTCTTTGTAGAGGGCGGGGATCTCCTTCTTGAGACCCTTCTGCGCCTCAGCGACGACCTTATCCTTGGTGCCGTCGTTATAGGTGAACTGCGCGGCGATCTGGTCGAGGCCGTCGTTATAAGCCTTCTGGATGTCCTTGCTGATGTTGAGACGCAGATAGTTCTCATTGCCCTCGTACTTGTACTCGAGCAGACCGTTGCTGTTGAGCGTCGGCTTCACGACCAGCTTATAGTTGTAGGTGTAATTGTCGGTCTTCGCCTTGATGTCCGCATTGGCAGCGGGAGCGAAGTTGACCTTCAGGTCGATATTGAACTCGAACTTGTCGGTGTAGGAGGTGCCCTGCGCCTTCATCTGCTTGTAGATCTCCTTGGAGATGGCAGTGCCGAGCTCCTTGACGATCGTGGACTTGGCGGCGGAGAGAGAAGCGCTGCTTGCGCCGACCTGAACGGTGGCGTAGGTCTTGCCGTTGAACACAACGTCCACATCGCCGCAGACATAGTTGCCCTTGCCGTCGTGGAAGTTCGCCCACAGGCTCTTGCCCTCGTTCTTGAGCTTATCGACGACCTGCGCCTTGATCTCGCTCAGGGACTTGTTGGTCAGCACGATGCCGGTCTCGGACTCGACAGCGTTCTTAACGCTGGTCAGGAAACCGTCGATATCGTCAGGAGTGGGCTTGCTCGTGGTGCCGGTGATGATCGCGTTGGCGATCTTGTTCGCCTGCTCGATGGCGGAGACGACCTGACCCTCCTTGACCTCGAGAGCGACGTTCCACGTGACCTCGCGCTCGGTCTTGTTGTCGCCGGAGGTGAAGTTTGCCTTCACATCCTCGACCTTGACCATGTCATTGACAATGTTCTTGACCTGCTGGAGCTGCGCGTCCGTCAGGTACTTGTTGTCCTTGTTGACCTGATCAACGGCGCTGACAACGGCGCTCTTCATGGCGCTGAATCTGTCGTTGACATCATTGACGGACTTGAGAACGGCATTGCCGATCATGTCCTCGGAAACGACCACGGGCGCCTTCGCCTGCCAGACCGCGTACAGGGTGATAATGGGATAGTTAGCGGTCAGCGTGATGGTGCTGTTCGCGGGGTACGTCGCAGCCGTGGCGGTCTTTTCCGTCGCCCAGCCCAGGAAGTTGTAGCCGTCGCGGGTGGCGGTAGCGGTCACGGGGAAGCTGTAAGTGACGTCCGTCGTCGTCATGGTGACGGGAGACGCACCGTTCAGCGTGCCGCCGTTGGGGTCAAAATACAGGGCATAGGTGTAGGCAGTCACCGGGGGATTCACCGGAGGATTCACCGGAGGATTCACGCTCGGGGTGTTATCCGGCTTCGCGTTCTGCACGAGGTGAGACATACGGTAGATCACCGCTGCCACCTGCGCACGGGTAGACAGATCGTTCGGGCGGAACGTGCCGTCCTCAAAGCCGTTGACCAAGCCGTGACGCTGGCACTGCTTGACCGCGGCGAGCGCATACGCGGGGATCGCGCTCTCGTCGACCATGACGGAGACGGATCCGGTCTCGGGCAGAGTCACCTTCCAGGCCTTGCGATAGAGGTCGAGGTAACGCTCGATCATGGTGCACATCTGCGCACGGGTGATGGGATCGTTCGGGGCGAACTTGCCGTTGCCCACGCCGTCTACGATCTTGTTGGCAGCCGCCCAGTTGATGGCCGCGGTGTACCATTCACCGGGAGCCACATCAACGAAAGCGCTCTGGCTGCTGTCGCCCTTCGCACCGTGGAAACGGAACAGGACCGTGACGAACATCGCACGGGTCATGTTATCCGCGGGGGCGAAGGTCTTGTCCGCGACGCCGTTGAAGTAACCCTTCGACGTCACATAGTCTACGAACTGGTAGTACCAGTCGGATCTGCTGACGTCCGTGAAATCGTCAGCTTTTTCCGCCAGCGCTGTGGGCACCAGGGAAAAGACGATGCACAATGCCAGCAGAGCACTCAAGATACGCTGCTTTTTCATCTTCTTAACCACTCCTTTTTTTTACTGATGATCTTCGAGTACCGCAAAAGGGTGTCAGCGTTTCCGCCCCAAGCGCTGCTCGCAGCATCCAAAACCTGTCCCTGTCCGGGCGTGCGGATAGGCGCACGTACTGACAGTAATACAGTCTACATAAAGTCTATCAGATATTTTCTCTTTTTGCAAGCAGTTCTTGCTTTTTTTTCTATATCCTTCCAGGGGTCTTACATTCGAAAATGAATCGCCGCGAATTGCTCGGACAAGTCTCACGTGAGACAGCCCTATCCTTCTTCAAAACAGGAGAACGCCGGATAGTAGCGCAGCGGGATGGGCTGTCCGAGAGCGGCGGAGCGATTCTTGAGGATCTTGAGCTCCAGCTCGCGGGGGTCCTTGCGCTTTTCCTCGTCGATGTTGAAGCCGGGCCGCCCCGCCCCGCGCGCCTGAAGTCCCATCAGCACGTCGGCGGAGTAGTCGATGCCGCCGGATTCCTTGAAGGCGTTCATGGAGACTTCCAGATTATAATTCTCGCGGTTGAAGGAGGAAATGGCGAGGATGGTCAGCCCGTGCTGGCGGGAGAGCTTTTTCAGCGCGCAGACGATGCGGTCAAGGTTCTGCTTGTCGGTGAAATGGACGTCCACCGGGGCGATGATCTGGAGATAGTCGATGAGCACCACGGGCTTTTGTCCGGTCTCGGCTATGTGGCGCGCGACCTCCGCGCGGATGTAGTCCAGCCCCGTTTCGTGGTCGCCCTCGCGGAAATAGAGGTGCTTTGCATAGGAGGCGTAGCGCGTCTGCGCCAGCTCCAGATGCGCGAGATCCTGCGCACTGTAGCCCGCCCAGCGCCTGCCGTCTAAAACACCGCGCGCGGTCTTGGCAAGGCGGCGGCGCGCGGAGGTGTCGAGCAGGAAGGATTCGCGGGAAACGGAACGAGCCATCAGCTCCCATGTCATCATTTCAAGGGAGAAAATGAGAACGTCGCGCCCCTGCATGGCAAGCTGATCGGCGATCTGCATACAAAAGGCGGTCTTGCCCAGCGAGCTGACCGCGCCGATCACATAAAGTCCGTCGTAAAGTCCGCCGTCCAGCGTCTGATCCAACCCCTCAAAGCCGGTTTTGAGCGCGGGGCGCTTTGCCTGCGCCTCGATATAAGCGCGGAATGCCTCCATCTGCCCCGCGGCGGAGGTCTCGGCATAGGGGGGCGGCTGCTGCGCCTGCCGATCCTCGACCGCCTGCGCCAGAAATCGCGCCGCGCCCTCGCGGTCGGCGCAGAGAAATTCGTTCAGATCCTTGCCGGTGGGAACGCCCGGGCAGCGGTACAGCCACGGAAATTCCTCGGCGAGGGCGGCTGCCCACGTTTCCCCTGCCGCGTCGTTGTCCGTCAGCAGCAGGATGGGGGCGGGTCGATCCAGTCCGCGCAGGAGTGCGGCTGCTTTTTCGCGGTTGCCCGCGCCGTTCAGCGCGGCGGCCCGATAGCCCAGCTCCTCTGCCGAGAGCGCGTCAAAGGCGCCTTCCAAAAGGAAGACCGGCTCTTCCCCGCCCGCAGTCAGCAGCTTCGGCTGAAAGAGCGGCGAGGGCTGGCCTTTTTCGTTGAGATAGCGCTTTTCCGCGACGGCGCGGCGCACGCAGCGCCCGTTTTCACATGGCAGCACCACGCAGTCATGCTCAGGGTCGTAGCCAAGGCGGAATCTCGTCACCGTGGCGTCGGAAAGCCCGCGTTTGGCAAAATAATCGGTTTTTCGGCGGTGAGAAAAGCAGCTTTCGGGGTAGGAGGCGGGCAGCGTTTCCTTGCTCAGGCGGTCAGCGGGGCGCGCCTCTCCCGCGTCGCCGTGCCCGTAGCGCTTGCTCGCAAGCGCCAGAGCGTCGTGCGGCGAGGTGAGGTTTTCGTCGATCGCCAGCAGATCGAAGAGATCATAGTCCGCGCCGCAGGCAAAGCAGTGTACCTTTTGCCGCTTTGCGTCGTATCCCATGGAGGGATCGCGGTCAAGATGCGTTGGATTCAGGCAGCGAAAGCGCTTTTGCGGGTCAATACCCCGGTCGTAGAGATAGTCAACGATGCGGGGGCGCAGGTCGTTAAAGGTGTCAGGCATAGGCTCTCCTCCTTTTCTTCCGTTATTATAGCATAAGACCCCGCGGAGGAGCGATTCCCGCGAGGTCTGTAAGATATCTTAAGATATCAATAAGGGGATTTTCGGTAAAAATGGAAAATATGAAAAAAGTTAGATGAAACAAATATAAAAGTATGATTCGACAGAAAATATCTGTATAAAAGTTTGAAAAACATGGAAAAATGGATTGGGCGATTTTGGGCGCGTTGCACGACTTGAGGTCGGCTTTGCACGAAATGAAGTCGTCTTAGCACGGCTCGAAGTCGGAATTGGACAGGCTGTGACCCCCGTTTTTTTCACAGGATGGGCACAGACGGTGGAGAACTTCCGGAAAAAGTGGGCGATTTGGCGGGAAAAACGGCCTTTTGTCGTCAAATTTCCTCTTTTTGTGAATATCTTTTCCACGGATGTTTTGTCTTCCAATCAGCGGCCGCGCAGAAATTTGAGGAATTCAGACGTGGTTTCGTGCAGTTGCTGAGGGGTCACTGCATGCTCTGGGGCGGCTTTTTAGCGGGCTTTTTCTTCGCCTCAAGCTGCTTGACTGTCTTGTTTTTTTCGATCTGCTGGATGTAGCTCTGCATGGTGGCGTCAATGCCGACGTTCATCTTGCCGCCGAGGAAGGTATTGATGTCGTCATAGTCGAAATCCATGTGGATCGAGCCGCCCGAGACGTCCTCGATCTCCTCCACTGCCTTGTTGAACGGGCGGATGATCGCCTCGTCATAGTTGCGGTTTTTGACGTCCTCCTTGGTCGGCAGGCCGATGTAGTGGATGATGTCCTGAATTTTTACGCGGAAGCTGCCGTCGTCATCGACGGGCGCTTTCCGTGCGCGGTAGAAGAGATAAAACGCCATGCGGTAGGCATTTTCGCTCAGATGACCCATCCAGTCGGGGATCAGCTGGTAATACTGGGTCAGGAAGTGGCGCACGTTCTCGGCGAAGGAAATGCGCACCTCGCCGGTGTACTTTTTGATGGATGCCTCGGTCGCCAGATGAGTGATATAAAAGGATTCAAAATACTTTTTGAAGGATTCCGCAGTGATCTTCATGCCTGTGATGGACTGCATATCCTTCTTGATCTGGCGGTAGGCGGCGTCTCTGGATCGCAGACCCGCCCAGTCCATGTACTCCTCGATGGTAAAGCTCGCGGTGTTGTTTCGCCAGTTGTCAGCGTTGCCGCGCATCAGAGTGTAGATCAGCAGGCGGTGCGCCGTCCAGGAGAGATTTTTCGTGTATTCCGCGACGGCCTCAAAGATGATGGTCATTTCATAATCCTTGTTGCGGTAGCGGATGTTCTGGTTGCCGTAGGCGTCAGGCTCGGAATAGGTCACGGTGATACCGTTGGAGGAGGGATGGAATTCCCTGCCCCGTTTCATGTTCGCCCAGACGCCGCAGATGAAATAGGTGGCGGGGCTGTTGCCCAGCACATCGTATTCCTGCACCCTCGCGGTGACGGTCTTATCAAAAATATCCAGCAGCGTGGCGGCAAACGTGACGGTCTCCGACGCGCCGATGGTCACCGCCTCTGTCACCGCCTCCGGCGAAGACAGATCGTGTGTCTGAAGATAACTGTCCATCAGGGGGTAAATGTCGCCGAAGTCAAAGACGTTCATCTGATTTTTGAACTTTCTGGGGTGCTCTTTTTCCAGCGGCTTCAGCTTGTTGTATGTATCCAGCATTTCCTGAAACTGTTCGGATTCCAGAAAACGCAGGGGGGTGTCCTTCAATTGCTCTGCCGGTTCGGGGAACTGGGACATGGTGCGACCCTCCTTTTGCGAAAAGATTGCTTTTTTAGAACCTTAGTATAGCATAAGTTGAAAAAAAGGGAAAGAAAAAGTTTTTTTTTGCAAATCGCGAGGAAAATATTCTCATCGCTCGGACAGGTCTCACGTGAGACCTGTCCGAGCGGCGCGTTATTTGTCCGTCAGCAGCGGCTGCCGTTGATGATCTTTCGGATCTGGCGCTCGCTAAGGCGGAATTGGGCCGCGAGACTTCGGTAGTTAGAGCCATTAAACATGGCGCGAATGTCCCGATCACGGGCGCCGCGCTCCAGCGATTCCCGCTTGGGAACGTACAGCGTTTGTCCGCCGCACAGCAGCGTCAGGTGGACGAACGCCTCCATACCGATGGTGTCCACGATGTCTCGGTACTCCTCCGGGATATCGTCCGTGCGGATGTGGCGGGCAGGGGGGATGCAAGTGGTAGACATAACATTTTTCTCCTCTCTGAAACCAGGTGAGAAACAGGACGAGTTCCTAAGTCTCACGTGTGACTTGTCCGGCTTTGTCTAAAGAACTGTTTCTGCCATTCAGCGCCGCCGAGGGAGGCGTTGTATCCTTCGGTCAAACAGAGAGGAAAATTTATTCCTTTTCGCGAGAGAATATCGCTTGTAAAAAACAAAGAGAAAATTGTCCAAGTGTCGCCGCTGCCGTTCTGAGCTTTTCCGGAGTGATGAGAAAAAGGGCGGAAGACCGACTTGGAAACGTGCAGTTCGCCGTGTGTAATTTTCGGAATTCCGACGTGCTCTCGTGCATGATGTTTTAGGCAGATGTTTGGGAAAGTACGACTTGAAAACGTGCAGATGAGAAGAAAATCAGTTCCAAGAGATTGGATATCGGCGCGTGATTAAAACACCAGATGTAGTGAATTTGGACAAGTCTCACGTGAGTTTTTGTGGGAAGGCGTTCCGATTTCGGCAAGAAATCGAAAGAAGTCTGCACGAAACCAAGTCGGAAATCAGCTGGAACAGGGAAGCGTCGGTGCACGAAACTAAGTCGGAATTCGGCGAAGGCAGGGGAGAGCGCTGCACGAAATCGAGTCGGAATTCGTCGAAGGCGGTGGAGAGCGCCGCACGAAACCGAGTCGGAATTCGGCGAAAGCGGGGGAGAGGCGCTGCACGAAATCATGTCGGAATTCGTCGGTTTGCGGGAGGCGTCCTCCCCGTCACTGCCAGCGTGTTCGCCATCGGACAGCAGGGGAGAGGGGGGAGCGACTTTCCTCGCGGCGGCGAAAAAGGCGGTGCCGGAAAAGAAAAAAGTATCCGACACAAGTCGGATACTTTTATATGAAAACTGATTTTGATGTAGTTTGCTTTCAGAAGGTCAGTCGTCCAAAACCATTTTGAGCGTCTCCACGGTGCGGCGCAGCTCCTCCAGATTTTCAAGGCAGGTGTCAAGCTTTTTCCTGGCGGTGTCCTTGTCCACGTCCGTGCTGAGATCCAGCTCCTTCAGTTGGGCGATGCTACGCCGGACCGATCTTCCGAAGGAGTCGACCGTCCGCAGGGGGTTGGCGCTCTGGGCGGGCTTTGCCGGGGGAGGGGGGAGCTCAGCCGTCTTTGCCCATGCGATGGCGCGGTGCACCAGCGCGGGCAGGTCGCCCTTGGCGTCGTTCCGGGCAACATACTCCTCTACGACGGGCTGAAGATGGATATTTTTCTGACGCGCCAGCTCATAGGCATCAGTCATGGTCATCTGCCCATGCTCCGCCCACGCGGTAACGGTCTCATCCAGATTCAGAAGATCCAGATACCGCTCCACGGTGGCGCGGCTCAGATCGACCTGAGATGCCATCAGCTCCGACTGCTCCTTCACATTATCGGGGAGCCCGCCCTCTTCCGCCAGCGTGCTGCGCAGGGTCTCCAACTGGCGCGCCATGTCGAAGGCGGAGATATTCCGGCGGTGGATGTTGGCGCTCATCAGCGCCCGCAGCTCGGAAAGCTTACTGTCGTAATGGCGGATCTTGCAGGGCACGGTGGCGCGGCCCAGCTTTCGGGAGGCGTGGACGCGCCGGTGACCGCTGATGATGCGGTAACGGCCTTCCGTGTCCGACGGGGTGACGATGATATCCTCCAGCAAGCCGTCCTTTTCCATGGAGTGCATGGTGGAGAGAAATTCCTCATCCTCCGCCATGGAAAAACGGTTCAGGGGGTTATCCTCCAGCGCGTCCAGCGGGATCTGGTGGGTGAATTCACCGTTCACGGCGCTGGCATTGGCGGTGGTCTTTTGCAGCGTGGAGAAAATGGAGGGATTTTTCTTGCTCGCCATTCATCAGCCCCCCATTCTTTCCAGCATTTCGTCGCACAAAGCAGTATAATCTGCGGTCGCGGCGCAGCGGGGAGAGAAGAAGCAAAGGGGCTGGAGCGCCAGAGGCGCTTTTTTGACGTCAATATTCTTGCGGATGAAGGTGCGGAACGCAAGATCGGGCAGCATGGCAGGGAAGTGGGAGATCATTTCCTTATCGAGACTGGAGCAGACCTCCACCGCCGTCATAAAGATGCCCAGCACGCGAATGTCGGGGTTGGCGATCTCGCGGACGGACTGGATGGTTTCCAGCATCACGTCATAGCCCTCGATGGAGTTCTTGTCCACCTTGATGGGGATGAGAACATACTCAACGGCGACCAGCACGTTGATGTTAAAAAGGCTTTCGAGAGAAGGGGAGCAGTCGAAGAATACAAAATCGTATGTATCGGGAAGCTGCGGCAGCAGGCGGCGCAGGGTGGTGTCCCGGCCGAAGGGCATTTCCTGCATGGCTGCCAGCGCCGGCGCCAGCAGACCGCCGCCCCGGATGAGATCCAGATGCTCGATACTGGTGTGGCAGATGGTGTCAGCCAGAGCTGCGCTTTTGGATACGATCACGTCGGTCAGGGTGTAGGGGGGAACTTCCGTTAGCTGGAGGTTGCTGGTGGCGTTGCCCTGGGTGTCCATGTCCACAATAAGGACCTTTTTGCCCCGGCGGACCAGTTCGCCTGCCAGATTGATGGCGCTGGTGGTCTTGCCGGTGCCGCCTTTCTGGTTCATGACAGCGATCGTTTTCATATCTGGCTACCCCCGTTCTTCTCCAGCTCCTCAATGCTGGCGACCTGCTCCAGCACGCTGTCCAGGATCAGCTGGCTCATGCTCATGTGCAGCTTGGCCGCGGCCATTTTGATGCGTGCCCGTTCGTCCTCCGTGGCGTAGACCAGCAGCTTGATCTTCTTTTCCTGTTCCATCGACGAAACCTCCGTTTGTGCGTCGTTTGATGTCGTTCCTTGAAAATTCCAGATGAAATCGTTTTGCACGGCTGCGGGCTGGCCCGCAGCAACCGCTCGTTGCTAACATTATGACATTATAATGTCATGCCGTCAAGAGGAGAATGGTCGAAATGATGTCATAACGAAAAAATTTTTACTGCATATTGATGGCGTGTCGTGATTCTGAGAGTTAGGTCGGAAGCGTTCTTCCAAAATTTGATGAATAATAGAAGAATAGGGGGGAGCAAATATGATTTATTTCAAAGATTGGGAGATCTCACACGACGGCAGTATTCTGGCACGCCAGTACGACCACCTTTCCCGTGTGCTGCTGGTGCGCGGCACGCCGCAGGGGTATGACTGGGAGATGCGGGTACGGAAGGGGGACTGGTACGAGACCATTCCCCTGAGCCCCATGGAGGGGGACGTGGGCTGTGTGCTGACGGAAAAGCATCTGGCGCTGTGGGGCTGGTACAGCTTGCAGCTGGTGGGAACGCTCCGCACCGACGGCGTGACCGTACAGCACAGCAATGTGATCAGCGTTTTTGTGGCGGAAAGTCTGACGGACGGCGAATGGCCCGCCTCGCCCGGCGAGTTCATCCGCTTGGAGTCCAACGTCCGGGAGATGAACTGTCACCCGCCCATCCCCGGTGAAAACGGCTTTTGGATGCTGTGGGAACTGGATAGCCACAGCTACAAGGAGAGTGCTTTCCCACTGCCGAAGGGACTGGATGGCGTAAACGGCAAGGATGGCGTAAACGGCAAGGACGGCGTAAACGGCAAGGACGGGACAGACGGAAGAAATGGGACAGACGGCAAGGACGGCGTGGACGGCAAAACGCCGATTCGCGGCGTGGACTACTGGACCGAGGACGATGTAAGCGCCATGCGGGAATACATCGACAGACGGCTGGGGGTGGTCGAAAATGGCACTTACTGACAAGCTGACGGCGATCGCGGACGCGATCCGCGCAAAAAACGGCGGCGCGGACAAGCTGACGCTCGCGCAGATGCCGGAGAAGATCGCCGCGATCCAGACCGGGACGGATACGAGCGACGCGACGGCGGCGGCAGGCGACGTGCGCAAGGGCAAGACCGCCTACGCCAAGGGGCAAAAGCTGGTCGGCACGCTGGAGGAGAGCGGGGGCGGCAGCCCCGCTTATGTGGTCGGCGCGCCGGTAGTGTTCACGCTCACCGGCTGGGACACCGCCGAGCAGGGGACGACCTACACCTTGACCGCCGAGGGCTACAAGATCGGCGAAAACGGCGTGCAGCTCGGTCTGCCGTCCGATTCCTCCACTGTCAACACGCAAGCAGTGATCGCAGCGGCGCTGACCATTGTGAACACCGCTGTTACCGCTCCGAACAAGAATACAAACACGGTGGGCTTCACCACCATCACCATTTCCGCTGTGAACGCGCCGAGCCGGGAACTGACCGTCGCCATCTTCGGGCTTGAAGAGGCGGAACGTGTCACGGTGACAGAGCCCGTCATCGAGGGCATCCCCGCGCCGGTTGCGCGCAAATATCCCGCGAAGGTCGTCCGGGAGGGCAGACAGTTCACCGGCACGGTCGCGTGGTCGCCGAGCGCTGTGGCATTTAACTACGCTACGGTCTACACGGCGACCATCACGCTGAAGGCAAAGGTCGGATATACATTTGACGGCGTGGCGGAGAACTTCTTCACGGCAGCGGGCGCGGCGAGCGTCAGCAATGCTGCGAACAGCGGCGTTGTGACCGCCGTTTATCCGGCGACCGCCGAGAAGGGGGCGAAATCGTGAACTGGCTGAACCATGTTGCGGTCATCGCCGACGGAAACGGACGCTGGGCGGAGCAGCGCGGTCTGGAGCGCTCCTTGGGGCACGAGCAGGGCTTGAACAAGGTGGAGGACTTGATGCACTGGTGCGTGGACATGGGCATTCCGGCCCTGTCCGTCTACTGCTTTTCGTGGGAGAACTGGAATCGGCCCAAGGAGGAGGTGGACGCGCTCTTTTCCATGGCGAACCGGTATTTTGAACGGTATCGGGAATTTGCGGCAAACAACATCCGCGTGCTCATCTCCGGGACGGACAAGCGCGTGCCGCCTGAGAGCATCGAAAAAATGGAGCGCATCCAGCGCGAGACCGCCCACTGTGACGGCCTGACGCTGAACCTGTGCTGCAACTACTCCGGGCGAATGGAGATCGTGGACGCCGTTGCCAAGGGCGCGCGGACGGAGGAGGAGATCACGGCGGCGCTGTATCAGGATCTTCCCGAGCCTGACCTAATCATCCGCACGGGCGGCTTTCAGCGGCTCTCCAATTTCCTGCTTTGGCAGTCCGCCTATTCAGAGCTTTACTTCACCGAAACGCTGTTCCCGGACTTTTCCCTTGGAGAGTTCCGCCACGCGGTCAAGATGTACGGCAGCATCAGAAGAAAGCGGGGCAAGGTATGAGCTATACATCCAATCAGTACAAGTATCTGCTGCTGAAGCGGCTCCAGCGGCATTTTTCCATGGGCAACGCCTACGACAGGGCGTATACACAGAGCTTTTTCTGGGAGCTGTTCGACGATTCCGTGACCGTTACGGAGGAGGCCTATCAGAACTTCTGCCGCCTGATGGACGACGAGCTCGCGCTCTGCGCGGAAAAGGGCTGGTATACCTGCAACAGCATTCCGCAAAAAGACATAAAAGAGCATGGGCTTTTGCTCACAAAGGCGTTCGCGGAGATCGGCGTCATGCTGAAGATCGGATTTCCCTCGATCGAGGAGGGGACGGCGACCTTCACAAAACCGAATGGCGCGGTCATGGTCTACACGGTCTCGCCGGGAAACAGTGCGGGCTTCAACTATTTCTACATCAACGCAAGGGCGGGCACGGAGTACCAATATGCCGCAGCGTCGGCGCCTGCCTACAATATGCAGGGGATGGACGTGCCGGAGGGACTGGGAAACCCGAAGATCGCTGGCCCCGGGACATATTGGAGCTACAACGCGGGCACGAAAACGGTGACCGTTTCCGGCGAGGGGGCCTACGCGGGTGCGGCGAAGGACGAGCAGCTTGGCAGCGGGCTGTATCATACGGTGATCCTCGGCGCGAACGTTTCCCGTCTGCTGAGAGAGTGCGTGATCCCCGGCGCTTCGGCGCTGGTGCTGCTGCGGCCCTCGGACGCAGGCTTTGCGGTCGACCCGCAGTTCAACCGCAGCGAGAAGCTGAACGTTTACACAGACTGCACTGCCGCCATTGAAGCGATGAAAGCGGTGGAAAAGCCGGAGAACATCACGCTGCACAGCTTGTCGGAGTGGGGAGGATAAAAAAAGGGGCGCTTGCCGGACTGCGGCAAGCGCCCCTCTCCTATATTGAACAAAAATTTGATTTTGTTCAATGATTTGACCGCGTTCCCCTCCGCGCGATCCTATAGAACGCCCATGGTCGGAGACGCGGAAAAGCAGGTGCTTGTGGTATTTGCCGTTTTCTGCTATACTATATCCGACTTTTTTGCAGCTTGGAGGTGTCAGCCCGATGACGGATACGGAACAGAGCTTATTGGCCCTCCTGCGCCGCGCGCTTTTTGGACAGGATACGCCGCTGCCGCCGGACGCGGACTGGCAGAGCATTTTTGAAGAGGCCGCCAGCCACAGCGTTCATCTGCTGGTCTATGACTGCCTGACGGAACAGGAGCGAGCTGCCATCCCAAAGGAGACAGCCGTCCCCTGGCGGCAGGAGGTCCTCTCCACCATGTGGTATAACGAGCAGCTCCTTGGTGAGCAGCAGACGGTGCTCAAGGCGCTCTCGGCGTTTCCCTGCGTGATTTTGAAGGGCAGCTCCTCTGCCGCGTGCTATCCCCGGCCGGAGCTGCGCTGCGCCGGAGACATTGACCTGCTGCTCTTCCCCGCCGATGTAAAAAAAGCGGAGGCGATCCTCTGCGCAAGGGGTTACTGTCCGCCGGAGGACAACCATCCCTTCCATCGCTCCATGCATCGGGAGCAATTTCTCGTGGAGCTGCACTTTGAGCCGCCCGGTATCCCTTCCGGCGACAGCGGCGCGCCCCTGCGGGAATACTTCCGGTATGCCGCGGGAGAAGGAGTCCTTCGCGGCAGCCTTCCCGTCCTGCCGCCGGAACGTCAGGCTGTTTTGCTGTTGCTTCACAAGCTGGAGCATATCACAAGCAGCGGACTGGGGCTGCGGCAGCTTTGCGATTGGGCGGTGTTTGTCCACCGTGATATGACGCCGGAGCGGTGGGAGGACTTGCTGCCAAAGCTGTCCCGATTCGGACTTCTTCCCTTCGCGCGGGTCGTCACCCGCATCTGCGTGGAGAACCTTGGCCTGCCGCGGGAGGATGCCCCGTGGTGCATGACCGCGGATGAGGCGCTGTGCCGCGCGCTGCTTGCGGATATCCTGCGCACCGGGAACTTCGGCTGCAAGGAAGAACGCTACGGGCAGCGGCTCTTTACCGATGGACGGGCGGAAAACCGACTGGTCAGTTTCTTCCGCACCGGCGTGGAGACCTGCCATACCCATTGGCCTGCCTGCAAGGAGCATCCCCTTCTCCTGCCTGCCGCGCCTGCCGTGCTGGTGCTGCGTTACCGCAGGCAGAGAAAGGCGGGAAAACGCCCGCCGTTTCGTCCCTTTGCCGCGTATCGCGGCGCCGGGGAGCGACAGAAGCTTTACCACGCCCTTCGCCCCTTTGAGCCGGAGGACGCGGGAGGGAACGGAATATAGGGAGGCTGCGCTTCACAAGCGCAGCCTCCCTTTTTGGCATGGAATTACCCTTCGTTGAGCAGGAAGTCCAGCGCCTTTACGATTTTGATACCGTCCACGTCGCTGATGAGGTCGCAGTCCATGGCAATCACGATCTTCTCGTAATTGTCCTGCACAGCTTGCAGCGGCGCAAGCTCCCGTGCGCGGGTTTCGGGGGCGTTCATGTTGTCAGTGACCTGGATATACTTTTTCTCGTTCATCTTCGTTGCGATGAAGTCGATCTCCTTTTCACCGACCTTGCCGATAGCCACCTCATAACCACGCCGCAGCAGTTCAAAATAAACGATGTTTTCCAGAATGTGTCCCACATCGCCGCCCCGGTTTCCTAACAGATAGGTGCGGAGGCCGGGATCGACGATATAGTATTTGCCCAGCGTCCGCAGATAGTCCTTCCCCTTGATGTCAAACCGCTTGACCTCATAGAAGATATAGGACTCCAACAGTGCGTCGATATAGGCAGAGATGGTCTGCACCGCAGGCTTGGTCTTTCTGCCATCGTCCAACAGGCCCTCGCTGACAAGGGTGCGCCCGATGGACGCAGCCGAGGTGTTGTTGCCGATGTTGTCAGCCAGAAACAGAATGATCTTGCGAAGCAGCAGCGCGTCGGTAACGGCCCGCTGTTCTTTCCGTTTGCCGCGCTCCAGAATGTCCCGCACAACAACAGCAGAATAAATACCGTCCAGCAGCATATTGGCGCGCTCCTGATCCAGCTCCGCCTCAGCCAGTGCGGGCATACCGCCAAACTGTGCGTAGGCTTCAAACAGGTCGCGCAGCTCATACGCTTCGCCGTCTTTTCCCTTGGCGCGCTGTTTCATAGTGCCATTGGGCGCTTTGTACTCATCAAGCAGATAGCCGTGGAAGTCCAAAAACTCGCGGAATGACAGCGGCAGCATTTTGATCTCCACATAGCGTCCGGACAGATACGTGGACAGTTCGGAGGAAAGCAGGTAGGCGTTGGAACCGGTCACATAAATGTCGCAATCCAGATCCACACGGAAGGAATTCACGGCATCCTGCCAGTCCCGAACCTTCTGCACCTCGTCTAAAAACAGGTAAAGCCGCTTACCCTTGGGGGCTCGTTCCATCACATACTGATAAAGCTGCTTGCTGTCCATATCGGCAAACTGCATGGACTCAAAGTTCATCGAGAGTATCTGTTCCTCCATGACGCCCTGTTCCCGCAGATGTGCCATCATCAATTTCAGCAGGCTGGATTTGCCGCAGCGCCGGATTCCGGTCACGACCTTGATGACCTCCATATCCTGAACGGAAATGAGCTTATCAAGGTACTGCGATCTGTTTTTTAACTCCATGATCCTGTCACCACCTTGAAACCATGATAGCACATCTACGGCATTAAGTAAAGTTTTTCACATTGATGTGAAAAACTTTCTTTCTGTCGAAGTTATTCACATCAATGCTACTTTTGCCGAGCCTGCGCCCCGCGGTATCGCCGCCTCACGCGCTGCGCCTGAGACGCAGCAGATTGGTTCGGGCGACGAGCTTGGACTTGCGCGGGTACGGGATGCACTGCATTGCGGTGTTCACTGCCTCGCGGCTCCCCACGAGGATGACCTCCTTCCGCGCTCGCGAGATCGCGGTGTAGAGCAGATTGCGATATAGCATTTTTGCAGTCGCTGTGCTCACCGGCATGAGGATGGCGTCATACTGGCTGCCCTGACTTTTATGCACCGTCAGCGCATAGGCGAGCGCAAGGCGCGGTGGGGGCGCGTCGTCATTGGCAGCGCCGTATTTCTCCACACAGTCGATCTGCCAGGTCTTCAACGTGCCTCTGACCGCAAGCGTGGCGATACGGTGGGGCTTCTCTCCGCGAATATACAGCACGCCGACATCGCCGTTGCAGATGTTGTAATAGGAGTTATTCTGCGTAACGATGACACGGTCACCGTCACGGAATGCTCCCCATGTCTGCTTTTCCGCTGTCAGCGGGTTGACTTCATTTTGCAGGCGCGTGTTGAGCGCCTGTACGGAAAAGTCGGTTTTGGTCTTCACCGGAGAGAGGACCTGAATGCTCTCGCCCGCCCGGTAGCGCCGCGCAGCCTCCTCGCACAAAAGATCGGGAATGATCTTACTATCCGCGGAAAGCAGACGAAAGCTGTCATCCCATTGCAGTTCCCGCTCATCGCTCAGCTTTGGGAAGGCTGCGACGTTCTGCCGCAGCGCCGCGGCAGCCGCGCTTTGACGGTACTGCTGCTCCAGAAAGATCGAGGGGACGCCGAGCTTCAGAAGGTCGGAAAGGACATTCCCTGCCCCCACGGACAGCAGCTGATTCGGATCGCCGAGCAGGACGACGCGGCAATTCCTGCGAACACGGTTCAGAATACCGGCGAGCATCTCCAGCGACACCATCGACGCCTCGTCGACAACGACCAGTCCGGTGCGGATCCAGCAAACGGCGTCCAGAAAGTTTGCATCCGGGACCTTCCCCAGTGCGCCGTGGACCGTGCGCGCCTCGATCCCGGTGCGCTCGGTGAGGTTGCGCGCAGCCTTGCCGGTCGGGGCGGCGAGCACATATGCCTCGGAACTGTCAACGCTCCCTCTGAAACAGTGCACAATGGCTTCAATGAGCGTGGTCTTGCCGCTGCCGGCGCCGCCGAGGATGACGGCGAGGCGGCTGTTCAGCGCCAGACCGATCGCCTTGCGCTGCTGCTCGCTGAGAAGTATGTCCCCGGCGCGGAGCTCCTTCGGGATCTCCATGACCGGCAAAGCCGGGTCTTTAAGGATGTCAGCGAGCTGCTCCGCCGCAGTCACCTCATAGTCCCACGTCCGCTGGGCATACAGATGACACCCCTCCTGATGGAGGAAGGCGGCTTGCAGCAGGAGAGATTTATCCGTGTAGAATTGCTGTTTGGTGAGGTCAGGTCTCACCGTCTTGCTGACGCGGAACAGGCTCTCATCCGTGCAGTAGGCATCCCCATTCTTGCCGATGGTATCCATGGCAGTGAGGATGTACTTTCCGTTTTCCTTGATCTCCCACTTTTCCTCGTCTGTAAAGGCCTTCGCCGTGGCGGGCTTCTTATCCATATGGTTTCCTTTCCGGCGGCTCAGGAGACCGCCTTGGCGTTGAGCGCCTCGACCGCCTTTGCGAGCGTGGGCGCGGACTGATGCAGATAGCCCTCGGTCGTTTTAATGTCTGCGTGTCCCGTGAGCGCTGCAATGGTCTCCATGGGAACGCCGCCTGCCTGCAGCATCGTCACATAGGTGTGGCGGCAGCAATGCGGCGAAAGCAGGCGCACCTGATCGACGCTTTTCAGCGCCGTGTAGAAGCGCCGGCGGAAGGTGCCGATGCCGTAGAGCGGTTTTTCTCCGCAGCGGGTCCAGACATAGGGCGTACCGCTGTGCGCGCGAAGATAGCGGGCATAAGGGCGGAACTGCTCCGGGACCGGAATGGCACGACGGCTGCGGGCACTCTTGGGCGGCCCGAGCTGCGGCACGCCATTCACCATCTTCACGGCGTATTCAACGTGGATCACAGAGCCGTCCTCACTGATGTCCTCGGGGCGCAGTGCCAGCAGCTCCTGCACGCGCATCCCGCTGCACAAAAGCGTGCGGATGCTGTTGCCGAGCAGATCGTCCGGCAGCGCCCCTATCAGTCGGGTGACTTCCCTTTCCGTGAACGCGTCCTTTTCCTTATGCTCTCCGCGAAAGCCGTTCTGCTTGCTGCGCACGGTCTTGGTCTTGCGCGCAGGATTGCGGAGAACCAATCCGTTGCTGTCAGCGGCATCGAAGATCTGGATGAGCATGGCGCGGCATTTGCGGATCATCGAAAGCGAGTAGCCGTCGGCACTCAGCTTGTCCAGAAAACGGTTGATGTGGATGGGAAGGATCTCCGCGAGCGGCTGCTCCCCAAAGCCTCTTTTCAGCGCCTTGAGCGTGTACTGATACGAGGAGGCTTTTCATGGAACTGACGATCATCATCTTATATCTGCTTGCGATCTTTGGCGTTGGCATTTACTGCAACAAGTTCAACAAAGGTCTTGACGACTATCTGGTCGCCGGTCGCCGTCTCGGCGTCGGTCTTGCCACCGGCACGCTCGTTGCGCCCTATTTCGGCGGCGGCTACGTCATCGGCGTCGGCGGCGAGGCGTTCTCCACCGGCCTGAGTGCCTACTGGAGTCCCATTGCCGGCGGTCTGGGCATTCTGGCCGTCTGCCTGATTCTCAAGAAAATGGAAGGCATGAAGCTCTACACCGTGACGGAAATCGTAGAGCGTCGCTACAATAGCTCCGTGCTGCGTCTGTTGACCACCATTCTCTCCCTGCTGGCGCTCATCGGCATTCTGGCCAGTCAGGTCACCTCCGCGGGTAGCGTCATCGCCTCCCTCGGTTTCGGCTCGCTGACCACCTGCTCGATCATCGTCGCTGCCTTCTTCATCGGCTTCACCGCTTTCGGCGGCATGTGGGCCGTTACCGTCACCGACTTCGTGCAGATCGTTGTGGCCGCCGTCGGCCTGATCTCGGCAACCATCTTCACGATCGTCAAGAGCGGCGGCTGGGCTGCGATCGTGGAAAAGATCGCAGCAACCAATCCGCCGGACAACTACTATAACATCCTCAAGGGAACCGAGCCGTCCTATGTCCTCTGGCTAATCCTGCCCATGTTCATCTACACGCTCATTGGTCAGGACGTCTATCAGCGTCTCTTCGCTGCCAAGGATACCAAAACAGCCTACAAGTCCGCGATCCTCTCCTGCATTATTCTCATCTTCATCTGCCTGTTTCCCGTTCTCCTCGGTATGGCGGCGCGCGGGCTGTATCCTGAGATCACAGTCTCATCCCTCGTGATCCCGACCGTTATTCGCGGCGTTCTGCCTCCGGTCTTCTCCGGATTCACGCTGGCGGCGATCATTGCGGCGGTCGTTTCCACCGCAGATTCCATCCTCACCGCAGCAACCTCCCATGTGGTCAATGACTTCTATGTTCGCTACCTCTGCAAGGAGGACACGCAGGATCCCGCCGTGCAGAAAAAGCTGCTCAATCTCTCACGCATGGCGACGCTGGTCATCGGCATCATCTCCGTGGTCATCGCGCTGGCAATCCCCTCCGTGCTGACGATCCTCAATTCTTCCTACACGCTCTTTACCGCCGGCGTCTTTGCACCCGTGGTCTGCGGTCTGATGTGGAAGAAGGCGACCAAGGCCGGCGCCTACGCTGGTCTGATCAGCGGTCTTGTATTCGTGGCCCTCGGCTGGAGCGGCTTCTCCTTTTTCGGTATCCCCAGCGACATTGCCAGTTCCCTGCTGTCCGTAATCGTGCTGATCATCGTCTCGCTGATCACCTACAAGCCCGAGCAGGCCAAGGCCTGATTCCGACAGTCAGAATTCCGCATCCAATGGAAAAGAGAGATCGCATTTATGCGATCTCTCTTTTTGGCTTCAGCTTATTTCGGAGATTCTTCTCTCTGGGAATGATGAACTCAAAGTTCTCGTTGATCTCAGACTTTGTCTGCTCTCTGTCGGGCACAGCAATTCTTTTCAGAGGAAATGTCCTGATTTCTTGGGCGGCTGACAGCCCGCCCAAACGGTATTTTATTTTTGTCGTTACTATAACGCCCCCTGCGATATAACTATTTCGCGGCTCGATTTTTCGGTTTGGAAAAGGATGAAAAACCTTGCCATAAATCTGCAACCCTTGATATACGGGGCTTTTTCGGGTTGTCGTAATTATACCGTAAGGGCACACCTTCGCAACGCTGACACTGTAAAACGGCGTGGATGTGAAAACCGTCAGCAGTAGCCGCTGTATGACAGCACCGCTACAAACAGGTAGGCATCCAACCGCTCCCCAGTGTCCGTGTCCACCAGAGCTGCCGTCTGCCCCGCCCAGTCCACCTGCATGGTCTTACCGGGCTTGTGCTCCAGGTGCATGGTGGCTTTCGTTTTGTGGACATAGTCCGTGTAATACTTATTGAACTGGGTGGATTTGTAGGGCAGTTCGCCGTTCTGATGGCACTGCTCACAGTATTCCACCCACAGCAGGCTCAAGGTGACGCCGTTCTTCTGCATCTCACGGTGCACCCACTCGTAGTCCGGCATCTTGTAGACAGGATCCTTTTGCTCGGTTGGAAATAAACGCTGGGAAACTCCCTGCTGCGACATGGACTGAGCTTGCTGCCAGTCAAGTTTCTGTTCCCGAGCCCGAGCTAATGTGCGTGTGACCGTGTTGTGACCGCAACCAGCGGCATCTACGATCTCTCGGTGTGTGAGTCCCAGACTTTTCAGCCGAAGGCTCTCTTTGTGATTGACCATGATAAGGCCTCCTAAATTGAATTTGCATCTGACGATGCTGAACTCATTTTAGTGGCTATCCTGTCAATGCACCATGGCTGCGGTGACCTTGCACCATTTTAGCGGTTTGGCTGCACCATTCGTGCGGTCTACACGCACCGTTTCAGGCGGCGTATTCGTCTGCCGCTTCTGGAAAAAGATGGATGCGGCACACACGGTTGTGCGCTTTGTAAGCCGCTGGGCAACGACTATGGAGGATGTGCGTCAGTTAGAGCTTGTTCTTGAAAATCGTAACGTACTCTCGCCACGAGAGGAACAGAGCCGCGATTTGCAAAAGCAAATCGCGGCTCTGTTCCTTTTAGCGTGTCGCGGTTTTCTCATTTTTAGGAGTTCGCGCTGATTGTCGGGACACAACAGGGTGTCGCGCGTGAGCGCAAAAGTCATTGGATATCTATATTTTTTCGATATGTACTACTTTATATGGAAGGTCTTGGATTTTAATAAATTGACCTCATTATTATGTCATTGGGGATATGTCTTGGAACGACTTTGCCGGGCAATGACCGAAACAGCGGAAAGGGCCGCAATATGGCGGCTCTCCCCTCTTTATACTGGTTTCCGGTCGGACGCTTCCGTTACATAGGGGCAATAAGGGCAGGCAGCGAGAAATTGCAAAAAATGGTCAAAAGGATTCCTTCGTTTTTACACAGTACAGATGCCGAAACAGTACCTTTTCATGAAAAGCGCAGTTACTCAAAATACAACTTTTGACGGAAGGTACACATGGGGAGTTTGCGGAAAATGACGGAGTGTGCCGTTGCGCCGGAATCAGAAAAGGAGGGAAAGTACGGATGACGAAAATCCAACTTTTCATGAGAAGTGTAGTTACTTAGAATGCAACTTTTGGCGGAATGTACACATTGTGAAATTGTAGAAAATGAGCGATTTTGGATCGCGGGAAATCCATGCGCATCAAGGGTTTTCCGGCAACGGGGCGAAGCGAACCTTGCTCCGTACCGACGCGGAATGTTTGTTCCACGCTCGTTCCGCTTTTGTTCCGCATTTTGCGCGCGGGATGCTGTGAAGCAGAACGCATGAAGTCCCGTGACCCTTGCGGACACAGGACTTCTTCGGGAGGTGTGCTGAGGTTCGAAAATAGTGCCTCTTGAATCCTATTCTTGAAAATCTCCCCCCTTCTTCTGCGCGAGAGCCGCCAAGCTCTGCCCGCGTCGGCGCGAAACGCGGGACTTCTTACGACAAAACTCTGCAAAAGTTAAGAAAAAATACAGAAATGCGCTAAAATGTTGCAAAAAAATCCGAGCTGGCTATAATGAAATAAGCTTTATTGACCGCGCGGATGTGCGCGGCAGAAAAAACCGCGCATGTTTCAGGCGCGGACGATCAAGGGGGCGATGGGCGCGAACCGTTGGAACAGGCAACGAACGCTCCCCGCGGCGGGGAAGGAGAGAAAAAAACAGGAATAGGAGGAACAGTCATGGACAAAAACAGGCAGAGCGGCTTTACGCTGGTCGAGCTTGTCGTGGTCATCGCGATCATGGGCATTTTGGCCGGCGCCGGCTCGGCGGCGTACTCGGGCTATGTGAAAAAGGCGAACGAGGCGGCGGACTTACAGCTTCTCGGCGCGGTGAACACGGCGTTTGCATCCGCGTCCTACGACGCGGGACAGTATGACGGCAGACCATCCGGCGGCGCGGCGTCTCTGACCGAGGACGGCAAGGTGGCTCAGGTCATCTCCTCGGTCGACCGCAATGGCGAATTCTTCCAAAGGTATTTTTCCGGAAATCAGGACAGCCGGTTCAAGCTGTATACGAACCTCGCATACGACAGGGCGACGGGCACCTTCCACGGCGCGGTGCTCACCGCGGCGACCGACAAGGACGGCAATACGGTCCTGCACTATAGCATCAACGGGCAGGACTATGAATTTATGGCTACGCAGGAGCAGTTAGCGGCGTTTCGCGACTCGACCTTCGGCGGCGAGAAAATGACCATGAACGACCTCACCGGCAATGTGGGCGGAATGATCAATACCTTGAGTACTGCCCTTAACAGCGGCAACTACCTTGCATTTCTTCTTCAGAACTCCGGTCTGGACCTCGAAAAGTTGGGGATCAATTCTGAAAATGGCAAGTACAGCGAGCTTGATAAGCAGCGTCTGGCAAACGCGGCGCTGCTGCTGGTCGCGCAGATGACAGGGGACAAGGATGAAGAATCTAACGAATATCTTGTTAAAGAGGACATACTTAATGCGCTTGCCCTAAATGATGCAAACCGTCTTGTGGATTTAAATGACGTTCCCGGAACATTGAGAAATGTTGGGGCAATCTATGGCGTGATGACCGCCTTTGCCTATTCCGAGCAAGCGAAGGGCTGGACAACGACCGTAGATGACAAAGAATACAATGCAGAACAGTATTATAACTATGTCAATCAGCAGATCGCCGCTGCCGGTGAAAAAGAAGGTGCGGAAAAAATTCCTGATATCCTTGCCGCGCTTGGGCAGTTTGGGGCGTTTGCTCAGGACGAGGGCGGTAATCCGACAGACCAGTTTTTGGCTTATGTCGACGACCCGGAGAGTTCGGACTCACAGATCAACAAGGATCTGGACGGCTACATCAGCGCGATGCAGGCGCTCAGCCAGAATCAGGAGGGCTTAATCGCCGCCGGTATCCTCGAAGACGGCGCGGACGGCGGAAACATTTCCCCGATCCTTGACCTGCTCTTCGCCCCGCAGAAATGAAGCGCCCTCCCCCATCGGACAGGCACATGATAAAAACGACCCCCGTGAGCGATCAAATGAATCGCTTACGGGGGATTTTTTGCTCGGATGCGGGGAAGATGGCCGCGCGGAACGCTTAGCCCTCCTCTATGTAGCCGTTTGGATTTTGCACCTGCCAGTTCCAGGAGTCTCTGGCACAGTCCTTATAGTCATATTCCGCCGTCCAGCCAAGGATGTTCTTTGCCTTTTCGACGGCGGCAAAGCTCAGGGGCACGTCGCCCGCGCGCGGGCCGACGATGCGGTAAGGCACCTTCCTGCCCGATGCCTCTTCAAACGCGGACACCAGCTGCAGCACGGTCGTTCCCTTGCCCGTCCCCAGATTGAAAACGTCATATTTGCTGTCCGTTTTTTCAAGATAGTTCAGCGCCGCAATGTGCCCCTTTGCCAGATCGACAACGTGGATGTAGTCGCGGACCCCCGTTCCGTCCGCGGTATCGTATTGATCGCCGTAAACGCTCAGATACGGGAACTGCCCGAGCAGGGTGCGGGTGATGTAGGGGGCAAGGTTGTTGGGGGCCTTCTGACCGCAGTCCTCGCCGATGAGCCCGGAGGGATGTGCGCCGACGGGGTTGAAGTAGCGCAGAGAGGCAAAGCGGAAGTTGTCGCGCTGCCGCGCGAAATCATGCAGGAGCAGCTCGTTGAGATACTTGCTGAACCCATACGGGCAGCAGACCTTGCCGACAACATCGCTCTCGCGGTTCGGCATGGTCTCGGGCGTGCCGTACACCGTTGCCGAGGAGGAGAACACCAGCTTGTACACCTGATGCTTTTCCATTGCGTTGAGAAGATGGAAGGTAGACGTCAGGTTGGTGTCGAGATATCTTCCGGGGTCTTCAACGGACTCCGCGACGGATTTTAAGCCGGCAAAGTGGATCACGGCGTCCAGATGGTTCTCCGCAAAGACCTTCTCAAGCGCAGCGCTGTCCAACAGGTCGATCTGATAGAAAGCGGGGCGCTTGTTCGTTATCTTCTGGATGCGGTCGATCACTTCGACCTTGGAGTTGCACAGATTGTCGGCAATGACAACGTCATAGCCGGCATTCAGAAGCTCCACCACCGTGTGGCTTCCGATAAAGCCCGTGCCGCCCGTCACCAATATCGTCATGACTTTAATTCCTCTCTCTTCCGTTTGTTTTCTGACTGCTTGCCGCTCAGAGCAGTCCCTTTTGCTCCAGCTTTGTCATATACCAGGACTTTTTGAGGCTCTTTTCGTTGGCGTAGGTATAGACCACGGTATCCACAAGCGTGAGATCGCCGTTGTTGTCCCGGATGAGCGTTTCCATGGCGCGGATGACCTCGTCCATCTTCCCGTCGCACTCCTTTTCCAAGGCGTTCGCCCGGGAAAGATAGCCCTTTGCCATCTTCGCAAGCTGAGTCGTTGTCCGCTTTTCCGCGGGCAGCGCCAGATACTCCGCTTTGGCGTCGGCATACATCGTATCGAGCGCCAGCGTGTACTCCTCGCGCAGGACGTAGACCTTGGCGATGAGCGCCGACAGCTCCTTCTGATAGCTGCTTTCCGCGCTCTTTTCGCTCTTCTCGCCCGCGGCCGCCGCGTCCGGCGTCTCAGGTGCAGCGTCCGTTTTGCCGCCGCTTTCCGGGCGGCTTGCCGGGACAGCGCTCTCCGCATCGGGTTGGGAGGGTTCCCCTCCCCCGCTGCCCGTCAGGCGCTCCATAAGCTGCTCCTGCGTCATCGAGCCGTCGCGCAGCGCCTGACGCTCCTCCTCCGTGACCTCGCGCACCGTGACCTCGCTCGCCGAGCGCACCGCCTCTTCGATCATCTGCTGGTTTTCCTCCAGCTTTTCCTCCAGCTCGGCCGATGTATGCTGCGTCGCGGCATGGATCGCTTTTAAGTTATCGCGCTGCCACCAGAAAAGCCCCGCCAGCGATACCGCCAGCAGTACAAGAATGGTGCAGAGAATGGTTTTACGCCGTTTCAAGCCGTTTCCTCCACTTTTTTGAGGTCCATTTTCCTCATCCACCAGTTCCAACGCCTGTTATGAGACTTCTGCCGTTGCTCGACCGTTGATCTCCTCCGGGGAAGTATATGTCGGGACCATCTCCCGTAGCATGGTGATCAGCTCCTGAGGCGGTATGTCGCGGGTGACGGCTTCATCCAGCCGCAGCAGGTCATCCATGATGACGTCCTTTGAAATGTCCTGCTGCTGTTCGATGAAGATCTTCTCATTGCTTGTTTTGGAGAGCGTTTCACTGCGCATCAGCAGCTCCTCATAGAGCTTTTCGCCGGGGCGCAGGCCGATCTCCTGAATGGTGATATCCTTGTCCAGCTCCAGCCCGGACAGGCGGATGAGGTTTTCCGCCAGCTCCAGGATCTTCACCGGCTCGCCCATATCCAGAACGAAGATCTCGCTCCGCTTTGCCATGGCGCCCGCCTCGAGCACCAGCTGGGCAGCCTCGGGAATGGTCATAAAATAGCGGATGATACGCCTATCCGTGATGGTGACGGGGCCGCCCTCCTGAATCTGCTTTTTGAAAAGGGGCACAACAGAGCCATTGGAGCCGAGCACATTGCCAAACCGCACCGCGCAGAATTCTGTGGGGCTGTCCGTCCTGCTTTGCAGGATCATCTCGCAGAATCGCTTGGTCGCGCCCATGAAGTTGGTGGGATTCACCGCCTTATCCGTGGAGATCATGACAAACTTTTTGACGCCGAACTTCTCCGCCGCCCGCACCACATGATATGTGCCGAAAATGTTATTCTTGATGGCCTCCTCTGGGCATTCCTCCATCAGCGGGACATGCTTGTGGGCCGCCGCATGGAGCACGATGTCAGGGCGATACATCTGAAACAGGCTGTAAACTTTTTCCTTATCTCGCACGGAGGCGATCTCCACCCGCAGGTTCAGCCGATCGCCCCATACACGCCGCAGCTCCTGCTGGATATCATAAGCATTGTTCTCGTAAATATCCAGAATGATGAGCTGCTTGGGCTGATATTTGGCGATCTGACGGCAAAGCTCGCTGCCGATGGAGCCGCCGCCTCCGGTCACAAGAACGGTCTGACCCTGCAAGAAATCCGTCAGGATCGCCGTGTCCAGCTTGATCGGCTCTCTGCCGAGAAGATCTTCTACCTGCACATCCTTCACCGCCGCCATGCTCACCTCGCCGTTCACCAACTGGTAGATTCCCGGCAGGCTCCGTACACGGCAGCTCGTTTTCTGGCAGATGTTCAGGATCTCTTTCTTATCCTTGGCAGACGCTGCGGGAATGGCAAGGACGATCTGCGTGATCCGCTCCTTTTTGACCATCTCGGGGATCTTCTCCCGCCCGCCGACGATGGGCACGTTCCCGATGTACTTGCCCTGCTTGCTCTTGTCGTCGTCGATGATGCAGCAGACATGGCTTTTTAGCTGCGGCGTGACGGAGATCTCCCGCAGGAGCATCCGCCCCGCCTCGCCCGCGCCGATGAGCATGACGCGCTCGCCCTCCTGCCTTGCCTGACGGGCGGAGCTTGCGAACATCCGCAGAAAGCGGAAGGTGCAGCGCCCGCCCACCAGCAGGAACAGCTGGAACAAAAGCTCCATGAAGAGCACGCTCCTCGGCTGGTGATAGCCGAAAAGCGCCGCCGGCACATGGAACGCGCAATAGGCGAGGACGACGGATATCACCATCTCGGCGACATCATGGGCGCTGACGTAGCGCCAGAGATAGCGGTACATCCGGCGCGGCCAGAAGACCGCCGCCGTGACCAGGAACTGAACGGGCAGAGCACGAAACCACGGCTCAAGATATCCGGAAGGCACCTGCTCAAAGTCGAAGTCGAAGCGCACCAGCAGCGCAAGACCGCCCGCCACAATGATGAAAATGGCGTCCATCAGGAGGAAGAGCACCGTCTGGACGGGGACGCTTTTTTGAATCGTTTTCATACTATGCCCCCATGGATCTGCGGTAAAAGGCAGTCCCTCCACTGCCTTTTACCGTACTCTTTTGAATTCTCCGCTCAGCGGAGGGCGACGCTGTCAGACGCCTCGCAGATGTTCTTCCACGCCCAATGGGTCTGGGGGACATCCGGGTACTGGCGGGCATTCTCGTAAGACTGACCTGCCATGCAGCGGCCCAGCAGACGGTTCAGCAGAACGGCTGCCTGCGCGCGGGTGATGTGCTGATTGGGGGCAAACTGCCCGTTGCCGACGCCGTTGACCCAGCCGAAGGACGCCGCCGTGGAAATGGCGTCAAACGCCCAGTGGCTGGCGGGCACGTCGGTAAAGGTCTCTCCGCTCGCGGAGACCTGAGTGAAGCGTGCGCAGATGGTGACAAACTCGGCGCGGGTGATGGGCTGATTCGGGGCAAACTTGCCGTTGCCGACGCCCTCCACGATGCCAAGAGAGGCAAGGGCATTCACCGCCTCGGCGCACCAGAGCGTGTCGGGGACGTCCGTAAAGGTGGATTTGGAGGAAACCTTCTGCTCCTTCAGCAGGCGGTAGAAGATCTGCGCCACCTGTCCGCGGGTAACGGAACTTGCGGGATAGAACCTGCCGTCCGCCATGCCCTGCATATAGGCAAGGTCCTGATCGGTGTTCAGCTGCTTGGCGATGCCGGTCACATTGGGGTCGGCGACCATCACGGCGCGAACGGACACGCTGCTTTCGGGCATGGTGAAGGTGTAGACGCCGTCAGACTGCTTGCTCACGGGAATGTCGTTGCCGCTCACATCCTTGACCGCCAGATCGGAGAGGACATAGCCGTTCGACGCGGCGCTGTCCCGGATGACGGCGGTCCCACCCTTGGGCAGGGTATTCTTGTCCGCGCGCAGCGTGTTGTTCGGCACAGGCTCCACAACGATCTTGTGACCGTCGGGCGTGGGCACGACGGGCGGATTCACGCCGCTGTCCGAGCCGGTGGTGTAGGCCTTGAGCGTCACGGTCACGGTATAGAGACGGCCGTTGTCCCGATAGGTCACGCGGTTGACGCGGTCGACCGTGAGGTTCGCGAAGGTGGAGGAAAGGCTCTTGAGCGTATCCTTGAAGGAGCTGTCCACGCTGTCATAATACTTCTCCACGTAGAGGTTCCACGCGCTCTCGCCTTCCCGGAACGCCTGGGCGCCCGTGTCCACGATATTTCGCAGACCGGTCCCGGAAAAGACGGTTTCCATTTCGTGGTATGCGCTGTCGACAACGGACGCCAGTTCCGCTGCAAGGGGCGTGTCCATCGTGCCGTAGCGGCTGGAGGAGGCGCTGAGCGTCCGCTCCACGCCTTCTGCATCCGGACCGGTGATGGTCACATCGACATAATAGGTCGTGGCTGCCAGCGCGGTCTGCGACAGCAGCGTGCACAGCACCAGCATCAGTGCCAGCGTTCTCGCAATGTTTCGTTTCATGTTCATCCTCCAAGTCAATGAATTTATCAAATCACGTTTCCGTATTTCAGACGATTCCTTCAAGATGCAGCGTTTCGCTGTGCAGCCTGCCCGGCAGGGCGCTGTGATGGGTGGCGAATACCGCCGCCGGATACGCGCCCGTCAGCTCTGTCAGCAGCCGTGCCTCCGTATCCTCGTCCAGCGCCGAGGTGATCTCATCCAGCAGCAAAAAGCGCGGGGCGGAAAGCATCGCGCGGGCGATGGCAAGGCGCTGACGCTGTCCCGCGGAAAGACCGCCCCCCTCTTCGCTCAGGACGGTTTCAAGGCGGTCGGGCAGGTCGCGGACAAAGCCGCATTGCGCCCGCTCCAACACCTCCCAAAGGGCGGCGTCATCCGCCTCGGGTTTTGCCAGTAGCAGATTTTCGCGAATACTGCCGGAAAAAAGCCAGGGCGTCTGAGGGACATAGCCGAACAGTCCCCGCACGGCAGCGGAGCAAGGGAACTCCCCCCGCTCGGTTTCAAGGTATACCCGGCCCTGCTGCGGGTGGTACAGCCCCAGAATAAGGCGGAAAAGCGTGCTTTTTCCGCTTCCGGACATTCCCGTGAGACAGGTCCAGCGATCGAGCGGAAGACGCGCGGAAAAATTCCGCAGAACAGGCTGTTCCTCGCCCTCATAGGAAAAGGTGACATTTTCAAATACGATGGCGCGAAAGACGTCGTCCTCCTCCGCCGCTTGTCCCGGCGCCTCCCCAGGCAGGGAATACAGCTCATCCAGCCGCGCCTCCGCCGCGCGGACGGCTGCCAGCCGGGACTGAACGCCCGACAAGCCCGTGAGCGGGCTTTGGAACATCGCGAGGAGCTGTAAGAGCGCCGCAAGGTCGCCGAAGGAGAGCCTTCCTTCCCGAATGGCGATGCCGCCCCAGACAAGAAGAACGGCGTATCCAAGCTGCAATACGGCGGAAAACCCGGTTCCGACCCCCGTTGAGAAGACGCGCAGGCGCTTGCGCTCGTGCAGCCACTCCTTCTGCCGTCCTTCAAAGCGGCGGACAGCCTCTTCCCCCGCCGTCATGCTGCGCAGAAGCTCCGTATGCTCCAGGATCTCCTGCGTGCAGCCCGTCAGACCTTCCTCCGCCTGACGCACGCGCAGATGCCGCCGCGTCAGATACTTTCGCAGCAGCCGCCCGTCGGCGATCGCCAGCGCGCCCGCGCCTACGACCGCAAGGGCAAGGGGGATATTGACGAAAAACAGCGCGGATGCGGCGCAAAGCAGTCGGATGAGCTGCCCCGCCACCTGGGGGCGGCCGACGATCCGCCATTCGCAGACGGTGTAAGCGTCCTGCGTCAGGCGGCTGAAGACCTGCCCGCTGTGGTAGCGGCTGTATGCCTCCGCATCCTTGCTCAAAAGCGTATCAAGCGTGTCGCGCCGCAGCGATACCGCCGCGCGGTCGACCGTCCTGCCGGAAAGCAGGTCAAGCCCGCCGTCGAGCAGCGGGAGAGCCAGCGCCAGAAAGAGCAGCGCGCCCCCCCATGTCCTGCCGCCCTCGTCCAGCACCCGGCGGCTCACCAGGGCAAGCGCCGCGATGCCGAACGCCTGCGCGGCGATGCCTGCATACAGCAGCGTGAGCGGCGCTTTGTACGCGCCCGCCGCCTTTTTCTTCGACTGACTCATCTCATCTTCTCCCGCGTATCAGTCCCCTCCGTGCCCGCTGAAGGAATCGCAGCAGCCTCAGCAAGGGGCGACGGGCGGGAAAGGTATGGACCCAGAAGCGTTCATAAAACCGGTAGGGCCGGGACAGGGCGGTTTCCCGCCAGCGTCCCTTGCGGCGAAAGGCGGTGACGTACGCAATGATCTGCGCCTCATCGACCTGCTCCCCTTCCCACTGCGCGTCGCCGCAGCAAATGCAGGTCTCTGGCGCACACAGGCGGATGACCCGGTGCAGGATATAGCTGCCGTCCGCCTTCTGATAGAGGGCGATATCGCCTGGTTGCACGCGGCGATCGAGCCGCGTGAGACGCACCATGTCCCGCCCATCGGCAAGAAGCGGCCACATACTGTTTCCCGTCACCGGAAGGAGCGCTTCTCCGTGCGCGAGCTGCTCATCGAGCAGTTCGCGCAGCTGCGCCATGGGGATCTGCCGGACCTGCATCTTACAGACCGTCCACCGCGCCGACGGGTCTCAGCTTGTCGAGAAAGGCGGCAGCGTCTGCCTCCGCCTGCTCCCGTTCGACCGAATACACGGCGCATAAGGCGTCTCCAAGGCTTTGGAGCGTCTGTTCCTGTTCCAAAAGGTCCCATAAAAATGCGCCGGTCTCGTTTACGGAGATCATTCCCGGAAACGCTTCGGCAGCCACCCCCAAAGGGACGATGACCGACATATCTGCGACCCGGCGCAGGATGAAATTCTCATTTCTTCGCATATTCCCTCTCCTGTTCTGCGCGCGCTGCGGTGAAGATCGCGTCGCTGCGGCAAAGGAGCGCTTCCAGCGCATCCCCTGTCAGACGCTTTTTGGCAACGGCAGCGGCAGGGCCCAGATCGGGTGTGCGCCGCTGCGTGCCGTGACAGTCGGATGCAAGGAAAAAGGATTGCCCCTCCCTCAGCAGCCGAAGGAGCTTCCACCGCTCGATGGGATGCAGCAGGCATCCGGCGCTGAGCTGGATGGGGACGTTCAGGCGATACAATTCCTGTATGTGCTCTTTCTTCTGCCGCCCCAGATACCGCTCCAGATGTGCCAGCACCGGCGTAACGCCGCTCTGTGCCGCCAGAGAGTAAAGCTGGTCGATCATACTATTGTTCCAGAGGGTGAAGGGCAGCTCCAGCAGCAAATAACGGCTCGAACCGAGACACAGTGCCTCAAGATCGTCCCAATGGTTCATATTTGGCATCCATGCCACCTCTGCACCCAACACAAGGTCAGGAAAAGGTTCGGCGGTTTTCTTCATCGCTGCGGAAAGATGCTCCCAAGCGGCTTGACGACGCGCGAGAAACTGCTCTATGCTCTCCCTGTCCCGATGAAAATGGGGGGTGAGCGCTACACCCGTAACGCCCTGCGCTGCCTCCATGCGGAGCATTGCAAGACTGGCTGCCGTGTCCGGCGCGCCGTCGTCCATGCGGGGCAGAATATGGGTGTGAAGATCGGTCATGGGATGCTCCGTTCCCCGCTGTCCGGCTTCTCCTGTCCGTATCCGTAACCGTAGCCGTGCCCATAGCCGTAGCCGTAGCCGCGTCCGTAGCCGTAGCGGTGGCGCTGATAGCCGTATTTCCGATATCCGTAGTATCCGCTCTCCCTCGTCACCTCGTTGAGAACAAAGCCGAGGATCTTCGCGTGGGAGCGCTCTAACTGCTCCACCGCGCGCAGGACGCTCCCGCGCTCGGAAAGACCTGCACGTACCACGAACAGCACGCCGCTGCTCTCAGGCACCAGAACGCAGGCGTCCGTCACCAGATTGACGGGAGACGTATCGAGAATGATGTAATCATAGTTCTCCTGCAAGCTGTCAAGCAGCGCTTTCATGCGGGAGGAACCGAGCAGTTCCGACGGGTTGGGCGGCACGTCGCCGGCAAAAATGACGTCAAGATCTTCGATGCCTGAATCGTGGATGGCCTTTCCAAGCAGCTCCGGCTGGATAAGCAGGTTGCTCAGTCCTACCTTTTCCTTCGCGGACAGCAGCCGCGCCAGCTTGGGGCGGCGCAGGTCACAGTCGATCAGAAGGACGCGCTGCTTCATCTCCGCATAGGAGATGGCAAGGTTGAGTGCGGTGATGCTCTTTCCTTCGGATTGCATGGCGGAGGTCACGATCAGGACCTTGCACGCCGTCTCGTCCGCCAGGGAAAAAGTCACGTTGGTCCGCAGGGTCTTATAGGACTCGCGGATGAAAAAATCGCTCTTTTCCGAGAGGATGTTTTTCCGCTCCACTTCCATGATCGCCGCGGTATCCGGCGCGTCGTGACGCCGGGCTCTCCGCAGAAGAGAAAAATGCTTTTTTTTCATGTCGCCTTACCTCTCTCCGCCGTGCTCATCGGCTTTTTGTGCGCTGAGCCCCGCCTTTTTCCGCTCATTCTCTGCAAAGGAGGGGATCTGCCCCAGCATGGGAAGATCGAAAAGCTGTGTCAGGTCTTCCTCGTTCTTGATGCGAACGTCCATCAGATACAGCAGCGTGACATAGACGACCGCGAGAAGGAGACCTGCCGCACAGCCCAAAAGGGTATTTTTCCGATAGCTTGGGGTATAGCGGCTCGTGGGCACCTTGGCATGGTCGATGATCTTGGTGGAGCTGCCTTCGACGAATTCCTCGATCTCGCCGGGGGCGACGGTCGCCACCGCGTTGGCGATCTTCGCCGCCATTTCCGGATCCGGATGGGAGATGTATACCGAGAACAGCTCGGTCTCATCCACCTGCGCCGTCGTCATCATGCCGCGGATCTCAGCCGCAGAGTAATCAAGCTTCGCGTTCTTTACCACCTTTTCCAGCACGGTATCGCTGCGGATGATATTGACATAGGTGTTGACGAGCTGCTGGGAGGTCGCGAGGTTGGCCGCACTGATATAATCTACCTGCTGATTTGCCTTTATATTGTTGACGTAAATGGTGACGTTGGCACGATACAGCGGCGTAATGAAATTGGCGGTGTAGATCAGCGCGATCACCGCGGCGGCAAGTGCGCACAGCAGGATCAGCCGCCACCGCCTGAGGTAAAGCAGCAGCAGCTTCCAAAGGTCGATCTCCAGAATGTCGCTGGATCGGTTGATGTTGGATTCGTTCATGGTTGTATTTCCCTTTCTGTCTGCGTTTGGACAGATCTTGAGCGGGGCTTTCCGCCCCTTTTGGCGAGAGACCGCCTGAATAGTCTAAAGGCGGCACAAAAAGCCGCATATCAGTCGGTACTCTTTGTGCCGCTTCCGTCCACTGGCAGCGGGCAGCACGGCATTTGTGTGCTGCCTCCTGTCAATCGATGGGTTTGGCTTGATCCGGGAACAGTCTCTCCCGGACAAAATAGGCGGCGCTGTCGTCGTTTCGACAGATCAGTCGGAACACGTTCGTCTCCCGCAGGAGACGGTCTGCCGCGGCAAGCAGCCGGTCCATGTCCTCCCGATGCAAACGGAAGGGGGTCTGGCTCAGCAGCAGAGGTAAAGCCTCCGCCGGAGTGAGCGGCTGTAAAGCGTTTTCCTCCCCCTGAAAGAGGAAGCAGATCGCGCGCAGGGGCGCGCTGCGGTTCTGATGCAGCGCCTCCTTGCCGGACCACGGCGTGCCGTAGACCTGCCACACACCGCTTTCGCGGCGCAGGGCGGGCTTGTCATCGTTGAGGATGGACGCGCCGAACAGGCGCACCCATTTTTCCGTGTGGGTGGATTTCCCCGTGCCCGGCGGCGCGGAAAAGCACACGGCCTGTCCGCCGTATTCCACCGCCGAGGCGTGGAGCATCATCCCCTCGTGGGACAGAAGCCCCACGGCAAAGCAGTCGCCTGTGGCGATGTACTCCGCAAGGTCCTCCGTTTCCAGCTCGGGACAGAGCGACAGCGCCTGCGCGCCGCCCACGCGGATGGTGATATCCGCCGCGCCGCCCCGGGCGGAGGTCCGATAGACCTCCGCCTGGGCAGCCGTGCGTCCCTTGGGGGACATTTCAACGATCAGATCGGCGATTCGGTAAAGCATTACTTTTTGCGGATCTTTCCATCCTCGCCCCAGTAGGTGCGATTGCTTCCTGTGACGCTGGCGTTCTTAACGACGCCCTTGTAGCCCCACTTATTCAGGGCGATGTTGTCATCCTGCGTTGAACCTGGAGCAGCCAGTGCTTCCAGCGGCGCAAGCAGGATCGGCTCGGCTGTCGGAGCGGTATAAGGTTTTTTTACGTTATTCATCATGCTTAGTTTACTCCGCTTGTTTGGTGATGCCCAGCTCTTTCAGGAATTTGTCGAGGATCGCCTTCTGCTCGGGAGTGAGGTCCTTGAGGCCTTCGGATTCCGTCCAGGCGTCCTCGAAGCTCCACTGCTTCGTTTCGCTATTCTGCGTTCCGCCGTTTTTGAAGGTCGCCTGCGCGGTTGCGCCGATCTTCTCGGTATAGCCATTGGGCTCATCCTTCTTGAAGGAACGATTCAGGTACACCTCGAAGAGATAGGCGTCACCACTGAGAACGACCGGGCTATCGCCGGGTTCTGATTCAGGGGGAATGACTGTATCGGCAGTAAACACATAATCGGCTTCGCCGAGCGACATGTCATTGTTACCCTTCAGGGTGAAGCCCAGCTTCGACAGGTACGCCTTTGCCGCATCGTCGCCCCTAAACGTGCCGATGAAGAACAGCGCGCACTGCGGGGCCGCCAGCTCGAAGCGGTAGCCGGTGACGGAGATGTTGAAATGGTGGAAGGACAGATTTGCGGTTTTACCATCTGCTTCCAGTCCCGAAATGGCAACATAGCGATCGTAGGTATCGACATTCTCCACCTTCACGGTCGGGGTCTGGTAGGTCGGGGCTACTGTGCCCGTCACCGTGCCGACGATCTTGCCGCCCGGGGCGGTAACATAGTCCGCGCCCGCAGAACTGTCCATGCCGGAAAGGGTCTTGCCTTCCGCCACCGTCAGGGGACTGGCAAGCGTCACGGTCTTTCCGTTCAGGTCTAGGGTCACATCCTTAGACACCGTGAAGCCGGGCTCCGTGCTGTTTTTGAGCATCTGGATATAGCCCGTGCCGGTATAGGCTTGCACGGCAGCAGCAAGGCTTCTGTAGGTCTGCTCACTGCCGCCGCCGACGATCTTCGCGACCACCGGCTTTTCTGTCGTCCAGGTATAGAAACCACCGGGCTGGTAGACGCCGTAGTAAGTGGCCTGCGTAAGCGGCTGATAATTGTCCGAATTATCCACTGTTGCGTCCGCCTTGAGACCTTTGATGGGGGTAATTTTGATCGGCGCCCAGGCGGGGTCATTGGTGTTTTGCGACGTCATCGCCTCATGCACCTGTGTTTCACTTGTCTGGGCGGCGGTCATATTGATGGCACCCGTGCCGGTCAGGACATTGTAGCCGTTGGGGTATACCTTAAAGTAGGCCGCGTTGATATCTTTGCGGCTCATCTCAACGCCATCCACAGGCTCCGTTCCGGTGAAGCCCTGGTTGGACTGGCTGACCAGCTCATCCGACACATACAGACCGCCGTTCACGATCATCTCGCCGTCCACATTCAGCCGTGCGCTTCCGACCGTATCAAGCTTGGGGTGCGTATATCCGCCGCCCGGAAGGTTCGTGGCGTTGACGGGATAAACCTTCGTCGAATAGCCCTTCTGATATGTCCCATTGCCGATCCCACGGGTATCATAGTCGTTCAGGCGGTAGAAAAGCAGCTTCGCACCGCTTGTGACGGTGCACGTTCCGCCCTTCTCCACGCTCAGGGATGCGCCGGGCAGGAATTTGAAATCGCTGTTCACGGTCATGTCGCCTGCCGTGCGGAGGTCGAATCCCGCGTTCAGCGGCATCCAGTATTCCTGGCTCTTGATGGTTATGGTCGTGCTTCCGTAGCCGCTGACGCCGAACTTGACGTCCAGCTGGAAGCTGCCGGTACTCATCTTGCCACCCTCGTTCAAGCGGTAGACGGTCTTGTCCTTGGCAAGGTCGAAGGACTTGGTCATGCTGCCCTGCGTCAGGTTAAAGAGCGCACCGGAAGGACCGAAGATGAGAACGGCTCCCGTGGACTGGTTGTTGCCCTCCAGCATGACGCTGTACTGGGCGTACAGCTTTGCGCCATACGCATAGGTAACGGGGCTTTCAATGGTCTTGATGGAGAAGTTGCTGAACGGGAAAACCCGCATGCTCGACTTTTTATCGTCAATTTCCTTCATGACCAGCGCCGCGCGTCTATCGGAGATCTCCATCAGTTCGCGCACGGTGGAACTGTTTTCCGCAGTGATGGAGCCGCCGCGGATCTGGCCGTAGCCGCAGAGCTCGCCGCCGTTGCTGACTGTGATGGCTGCGCTGTCGGACAAGCTCAGATAGCCGATACCGCCTGCCGCGCGGCCGTTGGCGGTGCTGGACTGCGTGCCATTGACCACGAGCTTTCCGTCCACCGTCAGGTTTCCGTTGAGGGTCACCTTACAGTAGCTGGAAATACCTGTCGAGGTCGTGACCTGCTCCGGCTGGCTGGCGCCGGGGCCCGGGTCGGCAAGCCGGTCCGGGATCACGAGCGTCTTCCCTTTAGGGATGGTCAGATCGCCCTCGATCTTGTCCCCCGCCAGAAGGAACACGGTATTCGTATCGGAGAAAGCGGCGTTCAAGTCCGTGTAGAACTTGGAGCAATCCGCGTTTCGCGCGACAAACTGACCGTTGGACTCTACCATCTTGCCGCTCAGACTTTTGTATTGGTAGGTGGCATTAACGCCGTCGGCTGTGATGGTCATTGCCGGGACATAGATGGGGTAGACCTCATAGTCCTTCGTCATCGTCACACTATAGGTGCTGTTGGTGTAGTCGTATTTCTTGTCAGTGACGTTGTGCCAGCCGATGAAGGTATAGCCCGTGGGGGCGGTGCCCGGCGTCAGCGTCAGAGTGGCATTGTCCGCTGCCTTGTCGCTGTACGTTCCGGAGGAGGAGACGCCATAGGCCTTTCCATTGATCTTCACGGTGCCGGATTTGAGGACAGTCCCGATATTGTCCCGGTTCCCGGTGGTAAAGGTGTGTTCTATGGTGTTGGGCGTGACGGTAAAGTTGGAGATCGTGGCGTTATATGTATAGTTGTCCGTTTCGTAGCCTTTTGACAATAGGTACATTTTATCTTTTCGCGTCTTGGCATAGGCGTGAAGGTAGAGGTACTCGCCCTTGTTTACGACCACCCGCGTGTTGGTGGCGTTGCCGCTCGTCTGCTTCGAGCCTTTGATCACCGCCGTGCCGTTGGTCTTGATGGTGTTGGCGTCGGCGCGGTCGCTGGCGGTGGTGTAATAGTAGAGGAAAACGCCGAACTGATCGTCGTCTGGGCCTTCCTGCTCAATGTGTACCGATTTTGCATACATGCTGCTGTCGAAGGTGATGATGCAGTTTTCCTTGCATTTCACGCGGATGATATCACTGTACAAGGCGGCGGTTGCCTTACTGTAGCCGCGCGTGGTCTGGTTGTCGCCGGTGGCGGTGCCGCTTGCAGAGGACTGGATGCCGTTGTTCGAGGCGGACCACGTTGAGTACGGGAAGTAGGTGGGCTCTCCGTAGGAGTTATTTGCGCTGAGGTCGCCGACGTTTGTATGTGAGCTTCCCTTTTTAGATTTAGAGTCCCCTATCTCGTGGTAATAGGAGGAATTGACTTCCACATAAGCGGATTTATCCGCTGCCTGGTCGCTCATTTGAATGACGGAAAACAGGGGCTCCTCCACAAAACGGGCTTCCACGGTGCAGTCGCCGGAGAACGCAGTGGTATAGGTCGCCTCCACGGACACCTTCGTATCATGATTGACGTACCAGCCGTCAAAGACATAGTTCGGTGCAGCGGCACCGCAGGTGAGCGTATATTGCGTTGTCACCGGTTTGGTGTAGGTCTCACCGACCTTCAGCGTAGTGCTGCCGGCTTTTACCGTATAGCTGCCGTGGGCCGGCTGCGCAAATTTTACCGAGATATCACGGTTCAGAGAGGTCAGACTGAGGTTGCTCAAAGTCGCAGAGGCGGCGTAGGCGTTCGGATTCGAATCCTCCTTCGAAGCCGGATTCGTCGGCGTGGTCAATTTGATGAGGACCGTGCCGTTTGGATCAAGGGTCTTGCTGAAAGAGGAGGCCTTTGTTTGCACCTTTTCGTCGATGGTCAGCGTTCCGGCAGATGGAACCGTATAGGAAAACGTCAAAAGGCTTTTTTCCGCGCTCTGATTGGTAATGGTCAGAGTAGAGGTTGCCGCGCTTGAGTAATAATAGGTAGTCGTGCTTTTGCCGCAGGAGTCGGTTTTGGTTGTGGAGGATTCCGCGGGCGTCACCGTTCCGGTGATCTGCGTAACGTTGGCAGCCCAGCTGCTGCTTGCGGCCTTTTCTATGACGGCGCCTGTGCCGGGGGTGCCCTCGCTGAATGCAGTTTCGTCCCAGCCGATGTTGGCATCGCTGAGAGAACCATCAGTAGCCGCCTCGGCGGGCAGCGTGAACGCCGAGAGGGACAGTGCGAGCGCGCAGAGAAGCGCCGTGCCGCGCCGCAGCGCGACGCTGTGGCTGCGCATGCACGCGCAAAGCGTCCCGAAGCGGGAAATCGCAAAGACCGCCGCCGGAATCACGATCAGGAGGAGCGCCGCCGCAGGTATTCTTATGCTGCCGCTCCCTGCGCGTCCCCCCGCAAATTTTGAGAAGCCGATCAACACCGTCCACACCGCCAGGATCCCGCAGAGGTACCGAAGCGGCGAGGGCGTCTTTTTTCCTTCTGCCTTCATAAAACGTTTCCTCCCTTTCACTATTTATACATATCAGTCACAGTTCAGGGGCGCTGCGGACAGTGCCTCTGATACAGATTATTTTCTTTCTAAATACTGCTTTTTTCAGCCTTTCGTTCTCGCAGCAGGAGCGCGCCGCCGATCAGACAGCTGATGACGGCGAACCACTGTCCGTGTCCAAGACCGAGCCATTCCTTTGGCGTATCGCGGAGAAACTCCACGAAGAAACGCAGGATGCCGTATGTAACCATGAAAACGGCATAGCGCATCCCCGGATGGTCATTACGTTCTTCCATCCGCAGCAATAGAGCAAGGATGCAGAAATCTCCGATGCTCTCCATCGCCTGCGTGGGCCAGAAAAAGCGGAAATCCCCCAGTACCATTTCCCAGCCGCCGCAGCAGCCGTTCAGAAAACATCCAAAGCGCATAAACGCGATCATGACCGCCACACAGGGAGCGCAGGCGTCAAGACTCTGTCCCGGGCGCAGCCCGAACAGCAGACCAAGCAGACCCATCAGCGGCGGGATCAGGAATACCGAGCCGAAGAAGGATACGCCGCCCCATACGAAGCCGTTTTCCAGAAAGCAAAGCAGCTTTGCGCCTGTAAGACCGCACAGCGCCAAAAGCAGCGTGAAGAGCAGCGCCTTCGGAACGCTCAGGGAATAACGGTCCCTGTGCCGTACCAACAGATAGCCCATGGAGAGCCCGCCCAAAACGTACATCGTCCAGTACGTGGAAATATGCAGCGTACCGATGATGACCGTCGATAACATATCGGAATCTCTCTTTCTTCGTTATTTTGGCAGGAAGGGGCGGGGATGCCCGCCCCTTCCTGCAACCCGTCCGATTTTCGGAGGATCGAACGGAAAGGGTCTGAGCCTTACTTTTTGGAATTCAGAACTGCCTGCAGCAGGGTAAGGGTATCCTTGTTATTGAATGCATCGTTTTCGCTAATGTCGAATCGGACATCGTAATCACTGATGATCCGCATCGCGCCGAGGAAGCCGTCCATATCCGCCGCGGCGCCCTTTGTATCGGCTTTCATATAGTCGTTGAAGCTACGATCATTTGTCATCTTAGTGAGCCGCTCCATAACATCAGTGATTCCCGTGGGAGGCGTTTGCATTGCGGTCGTGAATTCGGGGCCTTTATCATAGTCAGACTTTGCGTAGCCGACCATGGTGCCGTACATCAGGGCAGCCGTGGGCAGCATGCCGTATTCTTTAATGACGGCATCCTCTCCACCGTCCTTGAACTTAGCCAGAACGTCCGCCGCAGTCATGTCCTTCGCCTTGGAGGCGACATAAAAGACGGTGGCGTTGGCGATCTCCGTGTTGGTGAGATCATTGAGGTCCGTTTTTCCTGTCTTTTCCTTCAGATACTTTTGGAAATCCTTAAACTCTTCAGAATCTTGTCCTTTCATAAAGGGAGCCAGCTTATCCACCGCGTCTTCCCCTTTGACACCTTCGAGAAACCCGGTGTTAAACAGGTTGGAAAGGGTGTTGGCGGTATCTGCCAATTCCTCCTCGTGCCCGCTCAGATTGGACTGCGTGAATTTATCGAGATTTCCCCGATTTATATCATTCAACTCGACCACCGTGATAGGCAGGGGGATCTCGTTGTATTTGGTTTTGCCTGCGTACTTGTCCGTGCGGTACTTCACGGTGGTTACCCAGTCATCGCCGAAGGCGTTTTTCAGCCACTGCTCAACGACTGCCTGATCACTTGGATCAGTGGCGGAAACAGTAGCGTTGCTATCTTTGGTGACTTTCACGCTGCCCGTCACGCCGGGGTTTGCATACTTGCCGATCTCACCGGCGTACAGGATGTTGCGATACAGGGTCTCGTCCAGACCCTCGTTGGTGCGCTTAATGTAGCCGCCGTAGCCCACCGTGCCGATGCCGGCTAAAATGCCGATGATCGCGATGACCACGACAAGCTCCACCAGCGTAAAGCCTGCGCTGCCGCGCAGCTTGTTCCTCACTTGCTTTTTCATGTTGTATCCTCCTCAATATATTTGTTTTCTTTTTGAGAATTATATGAACAGATGATTACTCTGTGGTTTCCTGTCCTGTCTTCCATTTCAGCACGCCGTAGCCCACGATGCGCGGATCGTTCAGATCGTAGCGCTGGACGGCGACCCTGCCGCCGCTGTTGCCCTCGATGGTGTAAAGGAAATTCCCTTCCACGCACAGCACCGCGCCGACGTGGTCCGGGTCGGTTCTCCCGTCCCAGTCAAAAAAGACATAGTCGCCGGGGATGGGCTTATTGTTGGTGTCACCGCGTTCGCGCCACTGGCTCTTATCCTTGAATCCCTTCATGCCCTCATCCACGTCTGCGAAGCTGGGCGGATCGCCGTTGATGGAGGCTTTCTGCTGATCGGCTGCCCACGAGAGGAAGCAGCCGCACCAAGGGGTGTATTGGTTCCAGCCGGGGTGACCCTCGTAGCCGTCGATGTACCATTCGGAGAAGTATTTGTATCGGCTCGTATCCCCCTTGAGGATATTTCCCCTGCTGTCATACTGGTCCGCAAGCGTCTTTAAAAACGCGAAGCGCGCCGCCTTTTCCTTCTCGGACAATTTAGTAGACTCCGGCAGGGTGGGCTCTTTCGTCAGGATATCTTCCGCATCCGCTTTGCCGACGCTGTCACCCTCGATCCCGGTTCGACAGAAAACGGAGGTGCTGTAGCTGTGCGCCGCGGTCGCGAAGGTGAAGGTCACGAGGCTGCCGTCCAGATCGACCCGCGCGCCGCGCAGGTTGTCGAGCAGCACCTGATCGCCGCTCGTGCCGCTGCGGAGCTTACCGCTGTTGTAGCGCAGCAGCACCGCGCCGGGAGTGCCGTCGGCAGTCTTTCCCTGTAGCTGCCAGCCGTCGGAGAGCGGCTCCACGCGGTAGATCTTGCCGCTGGCGGAGAGATCCTCCAGCGCGGAGAGCACGATGCGCACGGTCTGCTGCTCGCCCGCCTCCTTCTGCGTCGTTTGATGCACCCGCAGTCCGAGCAGCATCAGCGACGCTGCGGCTGCCAGCACGATGGAGCTGACAGCGACGGTCACCAGCAGCTCGACCATGGTAAAGCCGCTGTTGTTTCGTTTCATTCGCTCGCCCCCCCTTCCGCTGTCAAGTGGGTGATGGTATAGGTGTTGTAGCTGTGCGTCGCTTTGCTGACCCTGGCGGTGTACGTTTTGACCTTTGTGGTCGTTCCGTCGGGCGGTATCTCGGTCACGCTGTATTTGAGGTCCATACGGATCTTTGTCTCGATGCGAACGGCATCGTTTTTGTAAGTAAGTGTAAAGGTGCAGAATTTGACGTCTTTATCAGTGTCAACAGAGGTCGGGGTGCAGCCGTCGACCAAAGTGCTCAAGCGAGCAACGTATGCATCCATTGCCGCAGTCCTTGCCGCTTCTTCCGAGGCACAAGACCCAGAAGAAACCTTTAAGGATTTCACGTCTTCCGCCAGCGCCACGAATTTTTCGATCTCGCCCTCCGCCTGATAGAGCTGCTGCGTCTGGCGGATGGAGCGCTCCTGCGCCTGATAATTTTTCAGCGCCGCGGTGCAGACGGACACGGCGACGGCGCACAGCACCAGAACGACGATGAGCACATACGCCAGCGCGTAACCGCCGTTGTCTTTCCAGAGCTTCTTCATGCGCCACCGCCTTCCGGCGACACGGCGCGGACATAGGTTTCCACTTTAACGAGCGGTTCCGTGGGCTTATCCGACACCGTGACGTGATAATAGGGTTTTCCGTCGACCTGCTCCGTTTTGACCGTCACGTTGGGGAAAGCGGGATTTGCCTCCGTGACGCCGTCCTTCATCAGGGTCTCCACGGCGGTACGGACGTTCAGATGGGCTTCCATTACGGCCTGGCTGTGGGCGTTGATCCGTCCCGCCAGAATGAGGCTCGTGCAGATGGGCGCGGAGATCAGGCCGATGATGGCGATCGCCACGACGACCTCCAGCAGCGAAAAGCCCGCTGTTCTCTCTTTCCCGATCTTTTTCATGCCTTGTCTCTCCCAATGGGTCAGTTGAAAATGTCTGTCTTACCGGTCGCGGGCGGCGTTACGCCCGGTTCCTCATAGGTGTTCTGAGCGGACGGCATCAGATACAGCGTCAGGGTCATCTGCCCGTCCAGCAGCTTTTTTTCGCTGTCGTAGTTGAAGGTGGCATACCGGATGGAGGTAATGCGCTCATCCGTTGCCAGCGCGTGCACCATGTTCTTGAACTCCCGATAGGAGGCGTGATAGTACACCGTCAGGTTCAAGCCCTCAAGGAGTGCGCCATCGCTCAAGGCCTGCATCGGCGTGATCTCACCGAAAGAAAACTCGATGTCGCCGCCGCTCCCGAAGCGCTGAAGGAAAATATCGTGCAGTTTCTGGGTGTAGCCCAGTTCCTTACTGCCGGTCCCCAGCGTTTTTTCCAGATACAGCAGGTAGAGGAGCTGATCCTCTTCCTGCATCCCGGCGGGGAACTTGTCGTAAAGCGCGGCGCGGCTTTCCTCGATCGCGGCCTCTGCCGGCTCAAGCTGATCCTGCACGCCCTTGTACTTCTCGTTTTCGACGATGGTGGTTTGCAGCGCGGTGATCTGAGCATTTAACTGATCCCGCTCCATGACGTAAGCTTCACTGCGGGGGCGGTAGCCCAGAACATACACCAGAACGGCGACCAACAAGAGCAGGACTGACAGGACAGCCTTCCAGTTTCTACCGATCACTTTCACTGGCCCACCTCCACTTTCTCAACCTTGGCGTCGCGATCCAGACCCTTGCGCGTCTGCTCCGCCTGGATCAAGGACTCGTCATAGGTCAGCACGACCGTCAGGTAATAGCGGTTGTCGGCAGGCTTCTGCGTCTGAGAAGCGCCGGTGTTGAAGATATCCGGGATGCCTGAGCCGCCGGTTTGATTTTTGAGTTGATTCATCAGGATCCACAACAGCAGATCGTTTTCATCCATGCCCGTGCTGCCGGAGGTGCCGGATGTACCGGAGGTCTGCTGATTCTTCCGCAGCAGCGCGTTGACCGCGGCCACAGTGGCGGCATCCCGCTGGAACGCCGCGCCGCTGTTGATCTCCTTTTGGAGCATCGCAAGGTCGAGCGCGGTGTTGACCGAGCGGAGCTCGCCCATTTCCTTGGCAAGATGGAGCGCGAGCTTGCCGCTCAGCGTCTGATTCTGCCGAATGAGCGCGATCGCTGCGTTGACATTCGTCTTGTTGTCGGTCAGGATATTCAGCAGGTTCGGCAGATATTTGTTCAGCATCACATCGTCGCTCTCATAGAACATGCGGTGCTGATCGGCGTTTTTCCAAATGTCGTCAAAGATCTTGTCGTACAGGATCTGATCCTTTTCCTCACGGGCGATATCCTCGCGCATCAGCAGGAAAAACTGATACATGGCGGCAGGATCGTTTTGCAGCAGCGAGCGCAGCGCCGCCTTTTCCTGCGCGGCAGTGGCGCTCTTGAGCAGGCTGTCGAGCGGGAAGGAATACTGCTGCACCGGCCCGTAGACGGCTTGCAGAGCGTCCAGCTGGTTGGAGTTCAGGTATTGCAGGCTGAGACGCAGCTTTGCAATATCGACAGACTCAATGCCGGAAGCAGAGGACGTAGTGCCGCTGCTGGGCGTGGCAGGCGTGACCGGCGTGCCGGAATTGCCGGGACGGCTCGGAACGCTGGGGGTGCTCGGCGTGCTCGGCGTCGTCGTGCCGGGGTTGCTCGGGGTGACAGGCGGGTTGGGATTGCTCGGCGTGCCGCCGGTGCCGCCTCCACTGCTGCCGCCGCCTCCGGGGAGCAGACCTTGCAGGAAATCAAGGTTATCGGGGGAAATGGTCATGCCGACCTTCTCCATCATGTCGGCGTAGCTTTCGATCTTCTGGATGGTCGCTTCGTCAACGCCCGCGGCACGCAGCAGCGGGAGCACGTCCTTGATCATTTTGCCGGTGATGCCGTTTGACGCGTTGGGGAACAGCTCATCGAGGGAATAGCCGCCCTCGGTGGGAGGTTCTTCCGTACTGCTTTCCGTGGTACCATCCGCTGCGCTTTCCTCCGTGCCCGGCACGGGGGACTCCTTCCCCGCTTCCTCGTACAGCGCAGCGATCATTTTGTCCGGGGAGTAGGCTTCCCGCGGGCCGATGGTCAGGCTGGAAACGGTGTTGAGGGTCATAAAGGGCACGTCGCGCAGCGCCACGAGGAAATAAGCGGCGTCCTCCTTGCTCTGGAAGGCGACCTGCGCCGCAAGACACAACTCGGTCGTGCTCAGAGCGGTCACCGTTGACTTCTTGGGGAGCTTTGCCTCCAGCTCGCCCAGCACCAGTTCAAGGTTGTCGTTATATGTCCGAACGGAGTCGAATACGTTGTCCCAGTCGGCGCTGTAAGCGTCGTACATACTCGAATAGTTGTGGTAGTTCTCCGCGCAGCCCGCGTTCTGCTGGGCAAGCGCCGTCAGGCGGTCCTGCTGTGCGCGCAGACCGTCCAGCTCCGTGCTCCACGACAGCTTGGAGGTCAGCAGCAGCAACACGGACGCCGTCAGCGCCGCGCCGCCAAGGAACACAAGACCGTACTGCCACGCGCGGTTGATGGGTGCGCGCGCGCCGGTGATGTGATTCAGCTCCGGGTCGCCGAAGTCAAGGGCGGTGAGCGCCGCGCCCTGACAGAGCAGCCACTGCGCGCCGTAGTCGGTCTCCGCCATTTCGACGGGGACATTCAGCAGCGACGCGAGCGCCGGGGCAAGCCCCGCCTCCTTCGCCTGACCGCCGGAAAGCACGGCGCTCGTCAGGCGGGCGCGGCCGGGCATGGCGGAGAAGTAGTCGAGCACGATGCCCGCCTCATTGAGGTCGTCCTGCTGGGAATAGCCCCGCTGCAGCAGGCGCTGCAGCTTGACCTGCCCGTTGTAGACGAAGGTCAGCAGCAACAGCTCGCTCTCGGCGTTGATATAGAGGCAGACGCCGTCGTCCGTATCCGTGGAGGACTTCGCGTGCTTTGGCATGGCAAAGTCCGCGTCCACGGCGGTGGCGTGGCTGTGACCGCAGAAATCGACGGCGGCAACGCTCAGCCCCATGCTGTTGGCAAGGGCATAGTAGCGCTGCAGCATCGCGCGCGGCACCGCCCAGAGCTGCACGCGCAGAAGACGCGCGTCCTCGCGCTGCTCGACGCCCACGCTCTCCCACGAAAGCTGATATTCGCCCGGGTCGATGGGGAAATACTCGTCCATGTTCGCCAGCAGCATCTGACCGAGGCGCTGCTGCTTTTTCACCGCGGGGACGGTGACGCTCTCGCTGATGACCTGCGTGGAGCAGAGCGAAAAGACCACCTTGCGGCAGCGGCGGAACAGCCCCTGCCGCAGAACCGGCTCCATCGCGTCGTGCAGCGCGTCCAGCCCCACGAGCTGACCGTCCTCGACCGCGTTCGGCGGCGTGGGCAGGACGACCCGCTCGGAAATGGCGTCGCTGCCCAGCGTCATCTGGGCGATGCGGATCTCCCGCTCGGTGATCTGCACCACCAGCGCCCTGCCGCTCAGCTTTTGCTTGCTCATAAGTGTTCCCTCCCGGACTGTGGGAATGGCACAGCCGTCCCGAAGAACGGTTCTGCCCCTCCCACAGGCTCTTGTTTTTCTCTCGCGGGCAGGTCCGCGCCTGCCCTTTTCTCTCCCGTGTTACAGACCAAAAAGGCCAAGATACGCCGCGATGAGCCGGTCGCCCCACAGCGCCGCGACCCAGATCCCGGCGGCAAGATACGGCCCGAACGCCAGCTTGCGGGGCGCGCCGCGTTTCATGCGGACCGAGTGGATGATCGCACCGGAAACGCTGCCGAGGATCATCGCAAGAAGGATGCGCTGCCAGCCCAGCAGCAGTCCAGCCCCTGCCATCAGCTTGACGTCCCCCATGCCAAGGCCGTTGCCCTTCGTCACGAACCACAGCAGGAGGAAAAGAAGGCTCACCGAGAACATGCCGATGAGATATGTTTTCCAGTGCGCGGTATCGCCTGCAAGCTGCACCGCGCCCAGCAGGAAGATCGCAAGGTTCAGCCCGTTGGGGATCTCGAAGGTGCGCCAGTCGATGAGCGCCACGACCGTCAGCAGGGAGAACAGCAGCGAATACAGCACCGCGCGCAGCGGCTCGGCCTGATACAGCCACGCCGCGAGCAGCCATGCCCCGCCGTTCAGCGCCTCCACCACGGGGTACTGGGCGGAGATCTTCTCCCCGCAGGAGCGGCACCTGCCCCCCTGCGCCAACCAGCTTGCCACGGGAATCAGCTCGTACCAGTGCAGACGATGGCCGCAGGCCATGCAGTGCGACGGTGTTTTCACGAACTCCTCTCCGCGCGGCAGGCGGAAGATCAGCACGTTGCAGAAGCTGCCGACGCACAGACCCAGCGCCGTCCAGAGCAGCAGCAAAAGACAGGTCATGGGGGAAACTCTCCTTTTTGGTCAGGTCAGGGGTGTTCCCCCGCCCGGTGATAGGGACGCCGGACGGGGCGTTGTTTCTAAGTGCTTGGGATGGTGCGGGGGGGGGGTTATTTCGTGGTCTTCGGGGTCAGCACCCAGCCAGCAGGATGACC
>ERZ791919.404-NODE-404-length-48003-cov-17.248332_pt1 | contig 48003 bp, 40 predicted proteins | sample MGYA00510137_ERZ791919 | MGnify/ENA primary metagenome ERZ791919 (study PRJEB30046, sample SAMN00792059) | human gut metagenome | study: EMG produced TPA metagenomics assembly of the A metagenome-wide association study of gut microbiota in type 2...
CCCTGCCGGAGGAGGCGCCGCCCGCCCCGCCGGACCTGCCGCCCTGGGAGGTGCCGGCTCCCCACAGGGACAAGCTGGACGAGTTGGTGGAAAACGCCAAACAGCTGGACAATTTTCGCATCAAATAAGCCGACAGTTCATGCTGAGCGCACCGGTGTCTCACATGGAGCACACCAATGTTACACAAAGAGCGCATCGGTATTACACATGGGTAGACCGATGCTGCACATAAGATGTCCGATAGTTTACACTGGCAAAATGAACAGATCGATATAAAGGAGAAACGAATATGGCAAAGGGATATAGCGCCCGCAGGGGCTTTACCGGCGGCGCCGGGATGATGCAGCAGCAGGCGCAGATGCAGCAAAAACTGCTGAAAATGCAGCAGGATATGGCAAAAGCGCAGGAAGAAGTTGAAAAAACGGAGTTTGCCGCCTCGGTGGGCGGCGGCGCGGTAACGGCAGTGGTCACCGGCAAAAAGGAGCTGACCAAGCTGACCATCAAGCCCGACGTCATCGACCCGGAGGACGCGGAAATGTTGCAGGATCTGGTCATTTCTGCGGTAAATGAGGCACTTCGGCAGGCAGATGATGCCATGAACAGCTCCATGAGCTCGCTCACCGGCGGACTGAACATCCCCGGCCTGGGCCTGTAAATCGTGATATAAAAAATCTCCCCGGAGGGGAGATTTTTTTATCCGAAATAGGCCACCAGCAGGTCCGTGACCACGCCGTAGCTCTTGCTGCCGTCCGTATCGCCGTTACTCTTGAGGAAGCCGTCATACACGGTGTCTGAGACCTTTGAGACGACGCCGCGGAACTGCGCCCAGTAGGCGTTGTCCGCCCGCAAGTCGGCCACCACCGTGTCCGGCAGTGCGTCCCGTATGGTCTGCCACGCCTCCCGGTCGGCGCTGTACAGGGCGTTGGACAGATACCCGAACCCCGTCAGCCAGCCGGAGTAGCGGTACCCTGCGTCCTCTGACCGGACAGCGGCCAGGATGCCGATGAAATTGCACTCCTCCTCCGCCGTGATGCCCCGCTGGTGGGCCAGCTCATGGCATACAGTGGCCGGCAGAAAGGCCGCCGGACTGTCCATGTTGACGTTCGGCTCGCCGGTGAAGGGGAAGTAGAACCCGGTGAAGCGCAGGGCACTCAGCGCCCGGGGGCAGGCGAAGCCCTTGGTACCGCCCGTTTCCGCCCGCAGGAACGGGAACTCGCCGCAGAGCACATCCAGCGCGGAGGCGCTCCGGTTCAGCACCGCCTGCCGGTCCAGCGTGCAGACACCGCTTTCATCTCTGGGGACGTCATCGGCGCAGGCGGCCAGATTGTCGGCAAAATAGGCCGTTACCTCCGCCAGCGTCTCCGCCGTGGAAGGCCGGGCATGGATGCCGCTTTTCTCCTGGAAGCTGTCGGTATTGTACCCGATGCCCCAGGTGAGGCAAAAGCCGGCGTACACCGTCAGCACGGCGCAGAGGGCGGTGAGCGTCAGGCGCAGGGCCATGCCCCAACGGCGGCCCCGCGCGGCGATGATGCGCCGGGGTACGTTGGCCAGCCACAGTATGGCGCAGAACACCGCCGTCAAGATCAGGACCTCACCTACGGAGAGCGTCAACCTCCCACACAGCCGCCCCAGCCACTGCTCCGCCGGCAGCACGGCGCCGTACCACAGGGCGGTCATGGCCGCGCGGCTGGTGCGCAGGGCGAAATACGCGGCAAAGAACACCGCCAGCGCAATATACCAGCGGCACAGGGCGCGGCGGCTCATAGGGGCAGGGCCTTGCCGGTGAAGCACATGACGCAGTGGGCGCGGACGATGACCTTGCCGGTCTCGTCGGTCATCTCGGCGGAACAGAAGGCCAGCTTGCCGCCCAGGCGGTCCACCTTACCCACGGTGGTCAGGGTGCTGCCGGCGGCAGCGGCGGACAGATAATCGATGGTGGCGTTCACGGTGACCACCATCTCCTGCCGCAGCGTCATAATGGCCATGCCCATGGCCACATCGCACAGGGCGAACAGGATGCCGCCGTGGGCGCCGCCCCAGCGGTTCAGACTTTCGGTGTGCATGGGCAGCGTCACGGTGGCGGTGCCGTCATCCAGGTCGGTGGTCCGCATAAAGTTGTGGGCGAGAAACGGCTCCCGGTCGTTGCCGAAGACCATCAGCTTATCGTAGAGGTCTTTTGTCATGGGGGGTGCTCCTTTCAAAGAAAAGGCAGGCGGGCTGCGTGCCCGCCTGCCTGCTATATCACGCGGGGTCTTTGGGTTCGGGCGCGGGCGTGTCCTCCGGCGGGGAATCCTTGGCCCGCCCCACATAGGCGTAGGCCTCCGTGGGCATATTCCGCTTCCGCAGCCGGCGGTCCATCAGGAATTTCAGCAGTTCCTGTATGCAGGCGAACACCGGCACGCCGATGAACATACCCAGTACGCCGGCGAAGCCGCCGCCCACCAGGATGGCCACGATGACCCAGAAGCTGGAGATGCCCGTGGCGTCACCCAGAATTTTGGGCCCCAGGATGTTGCCGTCAAATTGCTGGAGGATCACGATGAAGATCACGAACACCAGACATTGCTTGGGGCTGACCAGCAGGATCAGGAATGCCGACGGCACCGCACCCAGGAAGGGCCCGAAGAAGGGGATCACGTTGGTCACGCCCACCACCACGCTGACCAGCGGCGTGTAGGGCATTTTCAGGATGGAGCAGCAGATAAAGCACAGGATGCCGATGATGAGGGAGTCCAGCAGCTTGCCGCGGACAAAGCCGGAGAAGATGGCGTTCACCCGCCGCGTGCCGCGCATGACCGCGTCGGCATTTTCCTCCGGCAGCGCGGCGTAGACCGCCTTGCAGCAGCGAGCCAGGCTCTTCTCCTTCATGCCCATCAGATAGATGGACACGATGATGCCCACGATCAGGTCAAAGGCAAAGCCCACCGCGCCGCGGATGCCGCTCCAGATACCGTTGGTCAGCGGCACAATGGCCTTCTGGGCCCAGGGCAGCACCTTGTCGGTCAAAAAGGCCATGCCGTCGGTATAGCGCTCGGTGATGAGCCCCGCCAGCCAGACACCGATCCCACTGTCGCTCTCCAGCAGGTCGTTGGCCCAGCGATAGACCTTGCGGTAGTAGGACTCTGCGTTGTTGATGAGGGTGGTCACGCTGTCCAGCACCTGGGGCACCAGCACGCTCATCAGCAGGTACAGAAGGAAGATGACCACGGCCTCGGTCAGCAGGATGCTCACCAGCCGCAGCGCGCCCGACGGCTGCTTCAGCTCTTTTTTGAAGAGCTTTTTCCACAGCGCCGCAATGGCTCGTTCCAGCCAGGACATGATGGGTGTCAGCAGATAGGCGATGGCGAAGCCATACAGCACCGGCGCCAGGATGGATGCCAGCTTGGACACGAACTGCTGCAGCGTTCCCGCCTGATAGAAGGTGTCGTAGAACACCAGAACGGCACATACGGTCAAAAAGGCCGTCAGCCCCCATTTGAAATACTGCGTTCGCTTCATGGCAGGACCTCCCACTGCTGTTTTTTCTATCATACCCGTATACGCGGCGTTTTGCAACAATTTTCGCACACAAACACCCGCGACGGAATGTGTATTGCAATCCCGCCGCAACTGTGGTATCATACTCGGACAACCCCGCGCAAAATGCGAGAATTACGATGGTATGGAAGGGTGTTCCTATGAAAAAGCTCTTGTTTATCGTCAATCCCCGTGCGGGAAAGACAAAGTCCCGCGCCCCGCTGTTCGACGCCGTGGCGCAGTTCTCCCGTGCCGGCTATCTGGTACGGGTCTATATCACCGAGGCGGGCGGCCAAGCCCGCGATATCACCGCACGGTGGGGCGGACAGTACGACATGGTGGTCTGTGCCGGCGGCGACGGCACGCTGAACGAGACGCTCTCCGGGCTTATGCAGCTGGAGCAGCGGCCCCTGCTGGGCTATCTGCCCTGCGGCAGCACCAACGACTTTGCCATGAGCCTGCATCTTCACACCATGCTGCCCGCCGCGGCGGAGGCGGCCGCCACCGGCACGCCCTGCCCCCTGGACGTGGGGCGGCATAACGACCGCTATTTCGCCTATGTGGCCTCCTTTGGGGCCTTTACCCGGTCCTCCTACTCTGCCACCCAGGCGGCCAAGAACGCCCTGGGTCATTTTGCCTACATTCTGGAGGGGCTGGGCAATCTGGACTCCCTGCGGCCCTACCGCTGCGCGGTGGAAGCCGATGGTGAGCGCTTTGAGGGGGAGTTCATTTTCGGCGCTGTGTGCAATTCCACCTCCCTGGGCGGCCTGGTGAAGCTGGATCCCTCCCGTGTACGGATGGACGACGGAAAATTCGAACTGCTGCTGCTCCGTATGCCAAAGACGGCACTGGATCTGCAGAACCTCATTACCGCCATGACCCGTATGCAGTACGACTATCCCGGCGTGATACTGCGCCATGTCCGGCGCGTTACCCTGACCACCGAGGAGAACCTCCCCTGGTCCCTGGACGGTGAATACTGCCCCAGCGCGCCCCGCGTGGAGATCGAAAACCTCCCCGCCGCCATTCAGTTGGTCCGCTGATGGCAAAATAAGTTGAAAAGACCCGCCATCGGCGGGTCTTTTTCTATACACGCTGCAATTGTGCGGTGAAAATATACGGATCGCGATCAGAAGGACACCATCTCCGGGTCCGGCTTGGTGGTGGCGGCGATGGAGGTGACGTACAGCACGGGGCCTTCGCCCTGATAGGCGTCACAGGCCTCCTTCTTCACTGTGGCGTGTATCTTCACCCACTGCTTGTCCTTATACTGCTCCAGCCCTTCGCCGCGGCACACCAGGGCCAGGAACTGCATATCCTTGTCGCAGCAGACCATGGCGAACCGGCCGGGGCAGTGGACGCCCTTGAACTTCTTGGAGTGGCACATCAGCGCCTTGAAGGACACCTCCACGCCCTCGTAGCGTCCCGGGTTGTCCATCATGTCCACATACCAGATGCCGTAGTCCTCGTCCGGCACCTCCAGCTTGCCGCCGGTCAGGTCGAAGGGCGACATCTCCGGCGTGACGTACTCCTCGCTGGTGCCGTCCTCGTTTTCCAGGTAGATATCCGCCCGACGGTTGGCCATCCGAAGGTTGCGGCTGCGAAGCTGGGCGCGCAGCTGCTCATTGCAGCGGTTGAAGATCAGCATATCGCAGTTGGTGATCTTCTCCATCATCAACTGGCCCATGTTCTTCAGATACATCTCAAAGGTGGTGGCGTCCACCAGGCACATGATCTGGTACAGGATCCAGTTGGCGGGCAGCCCCTCGCGGTACAGCTTCTCCATGCTCCACATACCGTTGTACTCCACAATGACCTGCTTGGGCCGGTACTGCTTTTCCAGCTTCTTCAGAAAGTCCGGTGTCAGTTGGTCCTCGTCCTCCACGGTATAGGTGAATACGTTGCCCAGCACCTTGGGATCATAGCCGTTCTCACCCTCCTCGCAGCACAGCAGTAGCGTCCGATCCTCGGCGGCGAAACCGTCCCGCAGGATGCCGTTGATGAACTCGGTCTTGCCGGCGTCCAGAAATCCGGCGATGAGGTAAACAGGAATATCCATGTCAGCCACTCCTTACAGTCCGAACAGCTGAGAGAGCTTATCCTCTTTCAGCTGGGAGCCGATCACACAGATACGGCCGGTGTAGTCCGCCGGACCGCGCCGCACCTGGTGCTCCTCAGGCACAAAGTCATAGTGCAGCCACTGGCCGCCGTCGGCGGCAGCCACGATACCCTTGGCCCGCAGGATCGCGCCGTATTCGCCGCTGTCCAGCGCTGTCAGGATGTGCTCCAGCTCCGCTTCGGAGTAGGCCTTCACCGTCTCCGTGCCCCAGCTGGTGAATACCTCGTCGGCGTGATGATGGTGATGGTGGCAGCCGCAGTGGGGATCATCGCATTCCTCGCCGTCGTGGTGATGGTGGTGATGATCGTGGTCATGCTCGTCCTCATCGTGGTGATGATGGCAGCAGTGCTCATGGTCGTGGTCGTCGTCATCGTCATCATCATCATGGTCATGGTGATGGCAGCAATGGTCATGATCGTGCTCATCCTCGTCATGGTGGTGATGGTGGTGCTCATGCTCGTGCTCCGCCTCATCCGCCTCGTGCTCAGCGCGCATATGCGCCAGCAGCTCGTCCGCCAGAGAGACCTTTTCGATGGCGCTGAGGATGGTCATGCCGTCCAGCTGATCCCAGGGCGTGGTCAGGATGGCGGCATTGGGATTCTTCTCCCGCAGCAGCGCCACGGCGGCCTCCAGCTTCTCCTGGCTCAGCCGTTGGGTGCGGGAGAGGATGATGGTACCGGCGGATTCGATCTGGTTGTTGTAGAACTCGCCGAAGTTCTTCATGTATATCTTGACCTTTGTGGCGTCCGCTACGGTCACAAAGCTGTTCAGCTTCATGTCCGGTACGTCCCTCACGGTGTTCTCCACCGCCACGATTACGTCGCTGAGCTTGCCCACGCCGCTGGGCTCGATGAGGATGCGGTCAGGGTGGAACTGCTCATGTACGTCCTTCAGCGCCTTGTTGAAGTCGCCCACCAGAGAGCAGCAGATGCACCCGGAGGACATTTCACTGATCTGCACGCCGGAGTCCTTCAGGAACCCACCGTCAATGCTGATCTCACCGAACTCGTTTTCGATCAGTACCAGCTTCTCGCCGGGGAAGGCCTCGGCCAGCAGCTTCTTGATAAGAGTCGTCTTACCTGCGCCCAAGAATCCGGAAACGATGTCGATCTTTGTCATAGAAAAAACCTTCTTTTCTCTGCCGCCCACTGCGGCGTAAATTTTGTTCCGTGCCCCGCGTTCGCCGTTCAGAGGACGAAAAAAGGGGGCGGGGACGTTTTTCACCTATATAATATCCCATTTTTTGAAAAATGCAAGTCCCGCCGTTAAAAACCGCGCGGCGGGCACACGATGCCCGCCGCGCTTTTGTCATTCGCCGATCCGGTTTAGGATCAGCTGACTGAGCGACGCTGCCAGCGCCCGGTCGTACCGCCGCGTCTCCACGGCACCGTCCATCTGCCCGTCCTCATCCACCCGGCCGCTTTCGTTGTGGCCGCCGTTCAGGTCATCTTTGGCGCTGCCGGTGTCCGTGCCGTTGGTGTCCGGCTGTGTGGTGATGCTGCCGTTGGGTGTGGTGTCCGGCGCGGCGCCGTTTGTCTTGTCGTCTGCCGCGCCGCAGGCCGCCAGCGTCACCGCCAGCATCACTGCCGCCGCCAGTGCAGCGAGTCGATCTGTCATATCTTTTTTCCTCCTTTTTCCATATGCGTCGGCCGATCCGCGCAAAGACACGCGCACATGCGCGGAGAACAGCCGCCGCCAAACGTAGGTTTTGCCGCGGGCGGTTTTATAGCCCCGACACTTTTTGCCTTTTGCATCATTTGTACAGGAGAAGCCGTATCTTTTGTGGCGGAAGTATTGCATTTTCCGAAAAACCATGATATGATTTTTTCTACCTCAGCGATGGGTAAATGTTTGATTACGAACCGTGTTATTTGCTTAGGACATAACGACTTGAACATAGATGGAGGACGATATATCATGCAGAAGCTGGAAAAGCAGTATCATATCCACTGCGCCGAAGGCGACGTGGGTCGCTATGTTATTCTTCCCGGCGACCCCGGCCGCTGTGAAAAGATCGCCGAGCTGTTCGACGACGCGCACTTTGTTTCTCAGAACCGCGAGTACACCATCTATACCGGTACGCTGCTGGGGGAGAAGGTCTCCGTCTGCTCCACCGGTATCGGCGGGCCCTCCGCCTCCATCGCCATGGAGGAGCTGCACAACATCGGCGCTGACACGTTTATCCGCGTAGGGACCTGCGGCGGAATCGAGCTGGATGTCCGCAGCGGCGACGTGGTGGTCGCCACCGGCGCGATCCGCTTTGAGCATACCAGCCGGGAATATGCCCCCATTGAGTACCCCGCGGTGGCGAACTTCGAGGTCACCACCGCACTGGTCCAGGCGGCCAAGGCGCTGGGTAAGCGCACCCAGGTAGGCGTCGTTCAGTGCAAGGACGCGTTCTATGGCCAGCACAGCCCCGAGCGTATGCCGGTATCCTATGAGCTGCTCAACAAATGGGAGGCCTGGAAGCGCCTGCACGTCAAGGCCAGTGAAATGGAGTCCGCCGCCCTCTTTGTGGTGGCCGATGCCCTGAACTGCCGCTGCGGCAGCTGCTTCCATGTGGTCTGGAACCAGGAGCGTGAAAAGGCCGGCTTGGACCAGGATATGAGCGAGGACACTACCTCCGCCGTTCAGGTGGGCGTGGAGGCCCTGAAGCGGCTCATTCAGGCCGATCGCGCGGCCCAATAAGCTTCCCTGAAAAAAGCGCCCCTGTCATGCGCCCCCGGATGCGGACGGAAGGCTGACCTGTCCCGGTCGGCACCCCATGCTGCTATCTCATCAGCATCGTGTCAGTTATACCCCGGCTGACGCAGCCCCCTGAGAACAGAAGGAGGCACCCCCACCTCCTTGCCCTCGGCCACGCCGGGGGCGCTTTTTTCAACTGACATCTGAAAAAAATTCAGCAGGCCTGACAAAAAGTCTTGTTTTTCCTGTTAAAAAGCGTTAAGATGATACTTGCGCGGAGGACGCGCAGCATTTTGTAAAGGAGAAAATCACATGGAGCGTATCTTTCATCTGAAAGAGAACGGCACCTCCGTCAAGACGGAGATCCTGGCCGGTCTCACCACGTTCATGACGATGGCCTACATCATCGCCCTAAATCCCAACCTGCTGACCAACTTTGCCGTGGGCACTCCGCTGTGGAACGGTGTGTTCCTGGCCACCTGCATCGCCAGCGCCATCGGCACCGTGGTCATGGCCTTCCTCGCCAACAAGCCCTTTGTCATGGCGCCCGGTATGGGGCTCAACAGCTTCTTTGCCGTCATCGCCGGCAATGTGGCCGCCATGCTGAACACCGACTACACCAGCGCCTTCCAGGCGGTGCTGTGCATCATTCTGGTGGAGGGTATCGTTTTCCTTCTGCTGAGCATTTTTAACATTCGTGATAAGATCGTCACCGCTATCCCTCTGGGTGTCCGTCTGGGTATCGGTCCCGCCATCGGCCTTATGCTGATGAACATCGGCCTGGGCTCCAACGTGGGCATCTATGCCGAGGGCAATGGCTATACCTCCCCCTTCTATGTCATGCGCGACTTCTTCGGCGCCATGACCCCCAGCGTGATCAAGGATCACATGGGTGCCGAGTACAGCCAGATGGTGCTGACGGTCGTCACCATGTTCATCGGCCTGTTTGTCATCATCCTGCTGGCCAAGAAGGGCGTCAAGGCCGCCGTGCTGGTGGGTATGCTGGTAGCTTCCGTGATCTACTGGGCCGGCTGCTTTATCTTCCTGGGTACCAACCCCTTTGCCTCGCTGGAGGGTGCGTCCTTCCTGCCGCCTTTCCACGACATGGTGGAGACCACGCTGTTCAAATTTGACTTCACCGACTTCTTTAATATCGGCTGGTTCACGGCGATCAGCCTGATCATCACCTTCTGCATGATCGATATGTTCGACACCATCGGCACCCTGGTGGGTACGGCCTCCCGCGCCGGCATGACCGACAAGGACGGCAATATGCCCAACATGAAGGAGGCCCTGCTGTCCGATGCCGTGGGCACCGTGGCCGGCGCCTGCTGCGGCACCTCCACCGTTACCACCTTCGTGGAGTCCGCCTCCGGCGTGGAGGCCGGCGGCCGCACCGGCCTGACCAGCCTGACCGCCGCGTTCATGTTCCTGGCCTGTATGTTCATCGCGCCCGTGGCGGCCGTCATTCCCGCTGCCGCTACCTCCTCCGCCCTGATCTACGTGGGCATCCTGATGCTCCAGGGCCTGAAGAACGTGGATTTCGACGATCTGGACCAGGTAGTGCCCGTGTTCCTGATGTTGCTGGCCATGCCCATCTCCGGCTCCATCGGCCACGGAATCGGTATTGCCATGATCTCCTACACCGTGATCAAGGTGTTCTCCGGCCGTGCCAAGGATGTGTCTGTCCTGACCTACATTATTTCCCTGCTGTTTATCATCAAGTTCTTCGCCGTCGTCTAAACGGTCAGCGGCCCCCGGCACAGCCGGGGGCCGCTTTTCAGCCATGCGCACCGGCTCTTGGTCGGAGCGCATATTTTTATTGTTCCTGCTCGGCCTTGTATACAATGGCCTCCTTCTGGTAGTCCAGCGCCGCCTGCCGCAGCTCGGCAATGGCGGCCTCGTCCAGCTGGCCTTTGATCTTGGCGGGGGAGCCGAAGGCCAAAGACCCGTCCGGTATCTCCACGTTCTGCGGTACCAGCGCTCCCGCGCCGATCAGGCAGTTGCTGCCGACCTTCGCGCCGTTCAGCACGATGGCGCCCATGCCGATGAGGGTGTTGTCACCCACGGTGCACCCATGGAGAATGGCCCCGTGGCCCACCGTTACGTTTTCGCCCACCGTCACCGGATGGTCGTAGTCCACGTGCACCACACAGTTGTCCTGGATATTCGTGCCCGCACCGATGGTGATCGGCGCCCGGTCGCCCCGCAGCACCGCGCCGAAGAACACGCTGCTGTTAGCGCCCAGGGTCACGCTGCCCCGGACGGTGGCGTTGTCCGCCACAAAGGCGGAGGGATGGATGACAGGTTTTTTCATGGCTGCACCTCGCAAAAGTTTTTCTGCATTGTATCACAACTTTCCGGGAAAATCGACAGTCACGGTAAAATTTGTGCTTACATTTTTCGTCAGAATATGTTATACTGATGTCAGGTAATGGTGAGCAAAAGGGGAACGCATGGTCGTGTGCCATGTGCCTTTTTGTGTATATATGTGTATGTATGTTGCGGATAAGGAGCGTGTGTGATGTTTGCAGCGGGTGATCTGGTGGTATACGGCGGCGAGGGCGTCTGCCGGGTGGAGTCCATAGGGCCATCCGGTCTGGCCTATGACGGCGGCGACAAGGTCTACTATCATCTTTCTCCCCTGTACCGCGGCGGCACGGTCATGACACCGGTGGACACCGCTGTCCTCATGCGTCCCATCATCAGCCGTGACTGTGCGCTGAAACTGATCGCCGCGCTGCCGGCCCTGCCGGAGCAGAAGCCCGCCGAGCGCGGTATGCGTGCTGCCAAGGATTTCTACCACCAGCTGGTGCTCCGCTGTGACTGCGCCGAGCTGGCCGCCATGATCCACGGTATCTGTCGCAAGCGGGCGTGGGCCCTGCGCCATGGTAAGAAGGTCAGCCAGATGGATGAGCGCTATCTCAAGCGGGCTGAGGACCAGCTCTACGGCGAGCTGGCCGCAGCACTGGATATGCCCCGGGATCAGATGATCCCCTATATCCGCCAGACCTGGGCCAAGTGGCCCGAGCAGCTGCCCAAGCAGGGGCAGGAGGAGCCGGCGGAGGCTGCTGAAGTGGAATAAGCGGACAGGGACGGCGGGAGCCGTCCCTGTTTTAACAGCAACTCGTATCAAACATTTGGGGCGGAAAGGGTGTATTCTGTTCACAGCGAGAGAAGGGAGCAAGCCTATGTACGAATGGCAGCAGCTGATCCAGACCGTCGTCAATGAGATGGACGACGCCATTATGCGCCGGGACGATCAGGCGTTGACACTGCGGGCGCTGGCGGCACGTCTGCACTATTCTGAGTACCACGCCACCCATAAATTCCGCGAGATCGCAGGTATGTCCCTGCGTACCTACCTGCACCAGCGGCGCCTGGCCTTTGCCCTGAAGGAGGTGCGCGATACCGACCGGCCTTTGTTGGACATCGCGCTGGACTACGGCTTTTCCGGGCAGGACGCCTTTACCCGCGCCTTCAAGGCGCTCTACGGCGTTACCCCCGGTGTTTACCGCCGCCGGCCCCGCCCCGTAGTGCTCCGCACCCGTATCCATCCCTTCGATCGCTATATCTTTGGATTGGGAGAGATCGGTATGGTCAAAAGTGAACAGGGCGTCAAGACGTATTTTGTTACTATTCCCGCCCACAAATACCTGCACCTTCGCAACTATGAATCCAACGGCTACTGGGATTTCTGGGAAAAGCAGAAGAATGTTCCCGGCGGTGACTGCGCCACCGTCTGCGGCCTGCTGGACAGCATTCCCGGCAAGCTGGACGACAACGGCGGCGCCGAGGCCGACGGCATGGCCGGCCAGATCATGGGCTACATCAACGACCCCAAAGGCCGCCTCTGTGCCTGGAACTACCCCCGCATCGAGAGCTACGGCGTCCGCCTGCCCGCCGATTACAGCGGCCCCATACCCGCGCCGCTGGAGCTGATGGATGTGCCGGAGGGGGAGTATATGGTGTTTGAGCACGGCCCCTTCGACTATGAGCAGGAGTGCCGCACGGTGGAGAACAAGGTGGAGACCGCTATGCGGGACTTTGACTACGCCGCCAACGGCTGTGTGCTGGATACCGCTACGCCGGGACGGATGACGTATTTCTATTTTGTGCCGGGGCAGTACTTCAAGTATATCCGGCCCATCAGACGGGAGAAATAAGAAAACAGGGCAGCCCAATGGGCTGCCCTGCTTTTCAGATCAAGAATTCCGCAGGGACGTCGTGGGAGGAAAACAGCAGCGGCGACAGCGTTCTGGCGTAGGCCCCGGTGTTCCCCACGGCCACAAGATCTCCCACCGCCAGCGCCGGACCGGTGAAGTTCTTAGCCAGCACGTCCGCGGCGCAGCAGAGGTTTCCTGCGATGTCTACGGTCTCGGTGATGCCGGTATCCTCCGCAGGCAGGGCGGTGATGGGGAAGGCGGTCTCGCCGGTAAACAGAGGTTCCTGAGGCGCAAGGGGGCCTTCTCCGGCGGCGTTACGCAGCATGGCGGCAAGAGAGGGCTTCTGGAAGCCGTTGAGACAGTTTTCTACGATGACATAGGTGGTGCCGTGGGACGTCTTTTTGTCTACCACAGGCAGATAGTACGTTCCCGCCTGTGCTGTCAGAAACCGCCCGGACTCCACCAGCAGCCGTGCACGGAGGGTACGGGCGTTTTCCTCTGCCACGGCCTGCGTACATTGCTTCAAGGTGCTCATGTTCAGCGGCGGTTGGCACGCCGGGTCGTAAACGATGCCTACTCCGCCGCCGAAGTTGATATACTCGATGGCACAGTCCAGAATATCGCGGACGCGGAGGGCCAGCGCGAAGCAGTTTTTGTAGTAGCGGGCGAGAGTGTCCGCGGAGAGGTTCTGGGAGCGCAGGTGAATATGGAGGCCGCAGACGGCTACCGGCAGCGTTTGCAGCAGGATTTTCAGTGCCGGGAGATCGGACTCGTCGATGCCGAACTTGGACGTTCCGCCCGTACCGCCGTCCATACTGAAAGCGGGGTTCACGCGCAGGCCGATGGCCTTTGTCTCGCCGCGGGCAGCGGCCATAGCGGCGATTCGCCGCACCTCGCCGATAGAATCGGCGATCAGATGGCAGTTATCCCACGCGGCGGCCAGTGCACGATCGCTTTTGCCGGCTGCGGAGAAGTAGATATCCTCCTGCGCGATCCCGCATTCCGCGGCCAGGCAGACCTCACCCGCACTGGCCGCATCCGCGCCGATGCCAAGCGCCGCAAGGTGCCGTATTACCGGTGGGAAGGGGTTGGCCTTCACGGAGAACAGAATATCAAAGCCAGGGAAAGTCCTGTGGAGAGTCTCTGCCTGTGCGGTAAGGATCTCGCGGGAGTAAATGTAGCAGGGCGCGTGCTGACGCGCCAAGGCGAGGGCATTTTCGCTCATGGGGCACCATCCTTTCGTGTACTGTTGATGACAGTATAGCATAGGGTGGAGGGGAAAGGCAAAACATTCCTTGCACGCCGACGTGAAGTGTGCTACAATACGGCGTGGATATGCGGGCGTGGTGGAATTGGTAGACTCGATGGATTTAGGTTCCATTGCCAACAGGCGTGCGGGTTCGAGTCCCGCCGCCCGCACCAAAAAGGGAAAGACACATATTCATGTGCCTCTCCCTTTTTGGTATGATGAACAGGAGGCGGCTCTATGAAACGAATAGCGTCCATACAGGACATCTCCTGTCTGGGGCGGTGCTCACTGACGGTGGCGCTGCCGGTGATCTCCGCCATGGGGGTGGAGTGCGCCATCGTGCCCACGGCGGTGCTCAGTGCGCACACGGCGTTTCCGGGCTTTGTCAGCCGGGATCTCAGCGACCAGCTGCCGGCCATCGCCGATCACTGGCGGTCCCAGCAGGTGCATTTTGACGCGCTCTATACCGGTTACATCGCCTCCGCGCCCCAGGTGCAGCAGGTGATGGACTTTTTCGACGCGGTGAAGAGCCCGGATACGCTGCTGATCGTGGACCCGGCCATGGCGGACCACGGGAAGCTGTACAGCGGGTTTGACGGCGCTTTCCCGGCGGCGATGGCCCGCCTGACGGCTCGGGCGGACGTGGCGCTGCCCAATATCACGGAGGCCTGTCTGCTGACCGGTACGCCGTACCGGGAGGAGGTGGACGAGGGCTTTGCCCGTGAGCTGCTGCGGGGGGTGGCCGCGCTGGGGGCGAAGAAGGTGATCCTCACCGGGGTGTCCTTTGCGCCGGATAAGCTGGGCGCTATGGGCTATGACAGCGGCGCGGGGACGTATTTCACCTGTCTCGGCCCGCGGAACCCGGCCTCCTTCCACGGCACGGGGGATATCTTCGCCGCCGTCGTCACCGGCGGGCTCATGCGGGGCATGACGCTGGAGCAGGCGGCTTCGCTGGCGGTGGAATTTGTACTTGCCTGTATCGACGCCACGGCACGGGACCCGCAGGCCGGGTGGTACGGCGTGGAGTTTGAAAAGGCGCTGCCGCTGCTGTGCGAACGGGTGCGGGAGCTGCCGGAAAACTGAAAAGAAAACAGCCCTGCGGCGCTGCCGCAGGGCTGCTGTGCATTTATTCGGGGTCGCCGTCCGCGTGCTCCGCCGGTTTGTCTTCGGCGGGGGTGCCTTCCGGGTCCTTATCCTCCGGCTTCTCATCGTAGTTCGGCATGGGGATGGGCTCGGACACGATGTTGATGTGCCTGGCGGGGGCCTCGATGGTCTCCGGTACGCTGGGCCGGAAGGCGGGCTGGCTGCTTTTGCTGGCGCCGTAGTTGTCCACGGTCTCCGGGTCACGGCCCTCGATGATGGCCATCATCTCCTGGCCGGTGATCGTCTCCTTCTTCAGCAGGTACGCGGCGATCTTGTCCAGCAGTTCCCGGTTCTCCCGCAGGATCTGCTTGGCCTCCTCGTGGCACTGGCGCAGGATCTTGATGGTCTCGCGGTCGGCTGCGGCGTAGGTCTCCTGGGCGCAGGTCATGGAGTAGCCGCCGTCCAGATACTGGCTCTGGACGCTTCCCAGGGCCATCATGTCGAACTCGTCGCACATACCGAAGCGGGCCACCAGGTTCCGGGCCATCTCCGTGGCGCGCTCGATGTCGTTGGCGGCGCCGGAGGTCATGGTGTTGCACACCACCTCCTCACTGGAGCGTCCGGCCAGCAGGGTACGGATCTCGGTCAGAATGTCCTCGCGGGACATGAGGAACTTTTCCTCCTCCGGCAGGTGCAGGGTGTAGCCCAGCGCACCCTGGGTATGGGGTACGATGGTGATCTTGCTGACGGGTTGGGCATTCTTCTGCTTGGCCGCCACCAGCGCGTGACCCACCTCGTGGTAAGCGATGATGCGCTTTTCCGCCTCGGTGATGACGGTGCCCTTCTTCTCGCTGCCGGCGATGACCAGCTCAAAGGACACCAGCAGATCGTCCTGATTTACGGCCCGGCGGCCCTTGCGCACGGCGCGCAGGGCGGCCTCGTTTACCAGGTTGGCCAGGTCGGCGCCCACGCAGCCGGCGGTGGCCTGGGCGATCTTTTCCAGGTTCACGTCCTCGGCCAGGCGGATATTGCGGGTGTGTACCTGCAAGGTGGCCAGACGGCCGGCCAGGTTGGGCCGGTCCACGGTGATGCGCCGGTCGAAGCGGCCGGGGCGCAGCAGCGCCTTGTCCAGTACCTCGGGGCGGTTGGTGGCGCCCAGCACGATGACGCCCTTGCTGGGGTCAAAGCCGTCCAGCTCGGCCAGCAGCTGGTTCAGCGTCTGCTCGCGCTCATCGTTGCCGCCAAAGCGGCTGCCATCCCGGGATTTGCCGATGGTGTCGATCTCATCGATGAAGATAATGCAGGGAGCGACCTTGGCGGCCTCCTTGAACAGGTCACGGACGCGGCTGGCGCCCACGCCCACGAACATCTCCACGAAGTCGGAACCGGAGATGGAGAAGAAGGGGACGCCGGCCTCGCCGGCCACGGCCTTGGCCAGCAGGGTCTTGCCGGTACCGGGGGAGCCCACCAGCAGCGCGCCCTTAGGCAGCTTGGCACCGATGGCGGTGTATTTGCCGGGATTGTGAAGGAAGTCGATGATCTCCTCCAAAGACTCCTTGGCCTCGTCCTGACCGGCCACATCCTTGAAGGTGACGCCGGTGGACTTCTCCATATAGACCTTGGCGTTGGCCTTGCCCACACTGCCGATGCCGCCGAAGCCGCCGCCTCCGGATTTGCTCATCAGACGCATGACCAGCATGAACGCGCCCACGATGAAGATGGTGGGCAGAATATACTGGATCATGATCATCAGGAAGGGGCTCATCTCGGCCTCATAGAAGCCAGTATAGGCCACATTGTGCGCCTCCAGCAGGGGGAGCAGGTCGGCGTTGGAGAGGTACACGGTGTACAGCGTCAGGCCGGAGTCCTTGGACTGGGTGTAGGTTTTTGTCTCCGTTTTGCTGCCGGAGGTGACCTCCTCGGTGAAGACGTAGCCGTCCACGGGGGTGACGTAGATGGTGCTGTCCTTGAACAGGATCTCCTTCACCTGATCCTTTTCGATCATGGAGATCATGTCGCTGTATTTGATCTCGTGACTGGTGCTCTTATTGGCGGCGTTGTTGTTGTAGGCGTTGAAATACTGGAACGCCACCGTCAGCACCAGTGCCCACGCGATCAGCGTGAGAACGCCGCGGAAACCGCCGTTTTTGCCGTTCTTGCCGCCGCGGTTGTTATTGTTGCTGCTGTTGTTATTGGACATATATTTATCCTCCGTTTGACTTGTGAGGGGAATATAATTTCTAATCAGTATACCACACCTGCCCGAAAGTCTCAAGGCAAAGGCAGAGGGTTTTCCTGTAAAATTTCTATGAATGTGCCTTTATATTGACGAAAGGATGTGGTATACTGGTGACAATTATATGGATCGCGAGGTATGCCCCATGAGAGAGATAAAGGACACCGAGAACAGACGGCCGCTGCCCGACGCCGAGGCGGACGGCATCATCGAGGGCCGCAACGCGGTCATCGAGGCCCTGCGGACGGAGACGGCCATCGACAAGATCTACATCGCCAAGGGCGAGACGGATAAGACGCTGGGACACATCGCCTCCAAGGCCCGCGCCGCGGGCATCGTGGTGGTGGACGCCGACCGGCGGAAGCTGGACGCCATGAGCCGCACCCATGCCCACCAGGGGGTCATCGCTCTGGCGGCCGTGCGGGAATACGCCACGGTGGAGCAGATCCTGCAGTCCGCCGCCGACAGGGGCGAGGCGCCGCTGCTGGTGGTGTGCGACGAGATATCCGATCCCCACAACCTGGGCGCGATCCTGCGTACCGCCGAGTGCGCCGGCGCCCACGGGGTCATCATCCCCAAGCGGCGCAGCGCCGGGCTGACGGCCATCGTGGCCAAGACCTCCGCCGGCGCGGTGAGCTATATCCCGGTGGCGCGGGTGCCCAACATTCCGGCGCTGCTGAAGGACCTGAAAAAGCAGGGCGTGTGGGTGTTCGGTACGGCGGCGGACGGGAATACCACGCTGTACAATGCCGATCTGAAGGGGCCGGCGGCCATTGTCATCGGCTCCGAGGGGACGGGCATGACCCGCCTGGCGGCGGAGAATTGCGATTTTCTGGTGAGCATTCCCATGAAAGGAAAGATATCCTCGCTGAACGCCAGCGCGGCGGCGGCCATACTGCTGTACGAGGCTGTGCGGCAGCGCGGATAACGGAAAGCGACGCGGAACAGGACGAAAACAGGAAAGAACAGCATGAGAAGGCGACGGGACGAGGAACTATACGGCGCGTTCGACGAGCAAGAGGACGAGCTTTCACTGGAGGCCATCCTTGCCGAGTACGGCAAGGGTGGGCGTCAGCCTGTCCCGACGGAGGAAGCGGCGACACCGGAGACGCCGGCAGAGGAAAAGGCTCCCGTGCCGGTATCGGAGGCAGTACCGCCATCTGAGACGGAGGCCCCGTCGGAGCCCGCTGCCCCGGAGAAAAACGAGCCGGAATACGAGTCCCCCGCGCCGGATCGGGTGGCGTTGAAGGATATCATGTCCCAGACGGTGGACGCGGTGCTGGAGGACGAGGACGACGGCGTCATCGCCCAGCCGGTGCCCCTGCGGGAGCGTCTTGCGGCGGTGCTGGAGAGGTTCCACCGTCCGGCGGCGGAGCAGAGACGCCGTCCGGCTTTTCAGGACACCGAGCAGCTGTTCGACGAGCCGGAGGAGGAACCGGAGCCGGAGGAACCGCCGGAGCCGGAGCCCCTGCCGGAGGACGTGCTGCGGGAGGCCAAGCGCCGGTGCAGCCGGCTGCGCGGCGGACTGATATGGGGGATGCTCCCGGCGCTGGCACTGGTGGCTGCGGCGGTGCTGCAGGAGCTGGAAAAGCTGCCCTCCGCATGGCTGGACGAGGCACTGCTGCGCTGTGCCGTGCTGGGCGGCGGTCTGCTGCTGACGGCGCTGGCCTGTATACCGGTGTGGAAGCAGGCTGCGTCGCTGCTGCGTGAGGGAAAGGCGGGCTGTGAGCTGTGCGCCGCTGTCGCCGTGCTGACGCAGCTGATCTGCTGTGTGTGCGGCATGGTCACGGGCAGTACCCGAGCCACACCCTATGCCGCCGCCGGCGCGCTGCTGATCCTGGCCTGCCAGTGGGGTTTGTACCTGGAGGCGTCGGCACTGCGGAACGCCTACCATCTGCTGGTGCTCAACGGCACCGTGCCCTATGTGGCGTCGGTGACGGCGGCGGGCGTATGCAGGCAGCAGGGGACGGCAGAGGGCTTTTACCGTCTGTGCAGCAAGCCCGATCCGGCGCGGAGATGGCAGAATTACGCCCTGCCGCTGGTGCTGGCCACGGCGGCGGTGCTGTCCGGCGTGGTGTGCTTTTCCGGCGGAAATATGAGCGATTTCCCCTGGGTGCTGACGGCGCTGACCACCGCCGGCGCGGGGCTGGGGATTCCCCTCAGCGGGGCCCTGCCCATGTACTATCTGTCCCGGCGGCTGAGCCGCAGCGGCTGTGCAGCCGCAGGCTATGCCGGGGCGAAGGCGGTCAGCCGGCCGCGGCGGCTGGTGCTGACGGACGACGATCTGTTCCCGGCGGGAACGGTGACACTGAACGGCTATAAGGTCTTCGGCGAGGAGCGCAGCCGCGCGGTGTCCTACGCCGCGTCGGTAGCCAGGGCGGCTGGCAGCAGCCTGACGCCGCTGCTGGAGCGCCAGCTCACCGCCGAGGGAGGTTTTCACCTGTCGGTGGAGTGGGTGAACTACTGCGAGGAGGGCGGCGTGGAGGCCAATATCCGGGGCGAAACGGTGCTCATGGGCAGCGCGTACTTTATGAAAAAGCGCAAGGTGGCCCTGCCCCGGGATATGAAGCTGTCTACCGGTGTGTTTCTGGCGGTAGACGGGGCGCTGACAGCGGTGTTTGCCGTGAAATATCAGCCCTCCCGCAACGCGGAATGGGCCCTGCGGACGCTGAAGCGGTTTCACATCGTGCCGGTGCTGGCCGTGCGAAGCGGCAACGTGACACCGGGGCTGATCAAGCGGAAATTCGGCGTGGACGCCAAGCCGGTGTATCCGGATGTGTCCACGCGGCTGGCGCTGGCCCAGCTGGCGGAGCAGCAGGGCGAGCAGCCCTGCGTGGCCATCTGCCGGGAGGGGCTTATGCCGCTGGTGGAGTCTGTGGCCGGGAGCCGCCGGGCGGTGAAGGCTGTACGGACCGCCACCATCCTTAGCTACATCGGCGCGGCGGCAGGCGTGGCGCTGGCCTACTATCTCACCTCTGTGGGCAATTTTGCCCTGCTGACGCCCATTGCCATGGTGCTGTATCAGGTGCTGTGGCTGCTGCCGACGCTATTGCTGGCGGGGCTGGTGAAGCACTACTGACGGAGACTCCGTCGCTTTGCCCATAGAACAAAGCCTGCCATTGTACAACCTGACGAAAAGTGCGGGATACTCCCGCACTTTTCCCACAAATATCTAAATTAGAGGTTGTCAGGCTTGAAGAAATACTATATAATCGGTACGTTGAGCTACTGTCCGCGGCTGTGGGCGGCGGACTTCAAGAAAATGAAGGGAGAACATCATCACTATGACTGCTAACGACATTCGCAATATCGCCCTGCTGGGTCACGGAGGCTCCGGCAAGACCTCTCTGGCTGAGCAGATGCTCTTTATGACCAAGGGTACTGACCGTCTGGGCAAGACCGCCGACGGCAACACCACCTGCGACTATGATGCCGAGGAGATCAAGCGCCAGATATCCATCTCCCTGGCCTTTGCCCCCGTGCAGTATAAGGGCAAGAAGATCAACGTCATGGACGCCCCCGGCAACTTCGATTTCTCCGGCGAGGCCGTGTGCGCCATCCGCGCCGCCGAGTGCGCCGTCATCGTGGGCAACGCCAAGGACGGCCTGTCCGTGGGTATGGAGCGTACCTGGAAGATGCTGGGCAAGAAGCCCCGGATGATGTTCATCAACCGCGTGGAGGAGGCCAACTCCGACTACGCGTCCTGCATTGAGGCCATCAAGGCCAAGTACGGCACCGCCATCGCCCCCATCGTGGCTACCAAGGCCGACGCCAACAAGGCCGTCACCGTCATTGTGGACCTGCTGCACAACAAGGCTTACGATGCCAAGGGTGAGTGCGCCATCCCCGGCGATATGGCCGACGAGGTGGAGGCCCTGCGCGCTGAGCTGATGGAGGCTGCCGCCGGCGCCGACGAGGAGCTGATGGAGAAGTTCTTCGAGACCATGGAGCTGTCCGCCGAGGATATGGCCAAGGGCCTGAAGATCGGCGTGCGCGACGGCAGCGTGTGCCCCGTGCTGTGCGGCTCCGCCGTCACCGGCATGGGCGTGGATATGCTGATGCAGACCATCGTGGACCTGGTGCCCGTGGCCACCGATATGCCCGCCGAGGCCGCTGAGGACGATGACGGCAACCCCATCGAGGTGGCCTACGATCCCAACGGCACCACCGCCGCCTTCGTGTTCAAGACCATCTCCGACCAGTACGGCAAGTTCTCCATGATCAAGGTCATCCGCGGCAAGGTCACCAGCGATATGTCCCTGTATAACATGACCACCGGCAACACCGAGAAGCTGGGCCGCCTGTACACCATGAAGGGCAAGAAGGCCGAGGAGACCAAGGAGATCTGCTGCGGCGACATCGGCGCCATCGGCAAGATGGACAAGGTCAAGACCGGCGACACCCTGTGCGAGCCCAAGACCTATGTGAAGTTCGCGCCGCTGGCCTTTGCCCCCGCCTGCTACGAGCGCGCCATCTCCCCCAAGACCAAGCAGGAGATCGAGAAGCTGGGCACCGGCCTGAACAAGCTGAACGAGGAGGATCCCACCTTCTCCGTCACCAACAACGCCGAGACCCACCAGACCGTGATCTCCGGCGCCGGCGACATCCAGATCGACGTGCTGTGCAGTAAGCTGAAGAGCCGCTTCGGCGTGGACGCGGAGCTGGATACCCCCCGCGTTGCCTATCGTGAGAAGATCCGCAGCACCGTCCGCAAGCAGGGCCGCTATAAGAAGCAGACCGGCGGCAGCGGTCAGTTCGGCGATGTCCATATCATTTTCGAGCCCCAGACTGAGCAGGAGGATATGATCTTCGAGGAGAACGTGTTTGGCGGCTCCGTGCCCAAGAACTACTTCCCCGCCGTGGAAAAGGGCCTGCGCGAGAGCTGCCTGCACGGCGTGCTGGCCGGCTATCCCGTGGTGTTCCTGAAGGCCACCCTGGTGGATGGTTCCTACCACCCCGTTGACTCCTCCGAAATCGCGTTCAAGCTGGCTGCCAACCTGGCCTTCAAGGCCGCGCTGCCCGAGGCCAAGCCCGTGCTGATGGAGCCCATTGGCGAGCTGAAGGTCACCATCCCCGACAGCTATCTGGGCGATGTGATGGGCGATCTGAATAAGCGCCGCGGCCGCGTGATGGGCATGAACCCCACCGGTGACGGCGAGCAGGTACTGGAGGCTGAGGTCCCCATGGCCGAGATGATGAGCTACGCCATCGATCTGCGATCCATGACCCAGTCCCGCGGTACGTTCACCTTCAACTTCGTCCGCTACGAGGATTGCCCCGCCGCGGCGCAGGAGAAGGCTATTGCCGAGGCTAAGGCGCTGGCCGAGGCCGAGTAAATTGAAATGAGGAGCCCGGTACGCACAGCGTACCGGGCTCCTTTGCATATTTTCCGCACCGATAGGGGAGGCTAACAGGCACTGGAAAAATTTTTTGAAAAATTTTAAAAACCCTCTTTACAAAGCAAAAGCAATGTGCTATTATACTAATGCAAACGATAATTGTTAGCAATAAGAGAGGAGCGCCGCAGATGCATAACACACGGTACAGCCCCAAGCGGGACGCCATACTGCAATGCCTGCGCTCCACCACCTGCCACCCCTCGGCGGAGTGGGTGTACAGCCAGCTGAAGCCGACGATACCGGACCTGTCTCTGGCCACGGTATACCGCAATCTGGCACGGTTCCGGGCAGAGGGCGCGGTGCAGGTCATCGGCTGTGTGGACGGTGAAGACCGCTACGACGGTGACACCGCGCCGCACGGGCACTTTATCTGCCGCACCTGCGGCTCGGTCATCGACCTGCCGCCCATCCCGGTGGAGCTGCCGGATATGACGGCTGTGGGCGAGGCGGACAGCTGCGGCGTCGTGTTCTACGGCCGCTGCAACGGCTGCCTGGCCGAGAAGAAAACCAGTTGACAAATGCCGCTGCGGCGGCGTCAAAATAACAAACACAACGACATGAATACATTTATGGAGGTAACGATTATGAAGAAGTGGGTCTGTCCTGTTTGCGGTTATGTTCACGAGGGTGATGTTCCCCCCGCCGAGTGCCCGGTCTGCCACGTCAGCGGCGACAAGTTCCTGCTGCAGTCTGAGGAGAAGTCCTGGGCCGCCGAGCACGTTGTGGGCGTAGGCAAGGTCTTTGGCGACGATGTCCCCGAGGATGTCCGCAAGGAGATCATCGACGGTCTGCGCGCCAATTTCGAGGGCGAGTGCTCCGAGGTCGGTATGTATCTGGCCATGGCGCGTGTGGCGCACCGCGAGGGCTATCCCGAGATCGGCCTGTACTGGGAGAAGGCCGGCCTGGAGGAGGCGGAGCACGCCGCCAAGTTCGCCGAGCTGCTGGGCGAGGTCATCACCGACAGCACCAAGAAGAACCTGGAGATGCGCGTGGACGCTGAGAACGGCGCTACCGCCGGCAAGTTTGAGCTGGCGAAGCTGGCCAAGAAGTACAATCTGGATGCCATCCACGACACCGTCCATGAGATGGCCCGCGACGAGGCCCGCCACGGCAAGGCCTTTGAGGGTCTGCTGAACCGCTACTTCGGCAAGTAAGCAAATGAATGAGAGGGCGCGGATTTATCCGCACCCTTTCATTTGTAAATAGAAAATACAGGGAGCTTGAACAGATGATCAGAAAATGCTGCCCCGAGGATGAAAAAATCTGGGTCGAATTGAACAGAGAATTCATGGCTTATGAATACGCGGATGAAAACGTGTGGGAGTCTCCGCTGGACAAAGGAGACCCTGCTGTGATATTCCGGCGCATCATGGCAGAGCCGGACGGCGCCAATCTGCTGTTTATGCTGGAAGAAAATGGACAGCCCATTGGTTTTATGAACACAGTCGTTTTTTATAGCGTCTGGGCACATGGAAAGGTGCTGTTTCTGGATGATTTCTTTATCAGAGAACCATTTCGGGGAAAAGGCTATGGGGCAGCTGCTCTTGCAGAGTTGGAGAAGCTGATACAGCGTGAAGGCCTTTTGAGAGTGCAGCTGCTTGCGGAGAATACGAACCCGAGGGCGGTAAGGTTTTATCGCCGTGAGGGGTATGGCCTTCAGGAGATCAATCTCTGCTGCAAGTATTTGAAGGCGCAGTAACTCGCTTTCGAGGGTCTGCTGAACCGCTACTTCGGCAAGTAAATAAAGGCAAAAGCAACCGGGGAGCGCAAGCTCCCCGGTTTTTGCTGCTCCGGCCTCGTGTCAGCCGGCCATGATCTCGAATTTCAGCACGCCCTCTGCTGCGGCGGGGACGAGGGCGCTTTACGCCGCTGCGCGGCGACACCTCATCCGGCGCTACGCGCCGCCTGTCTCCCTGCGGGTCGGTCGGTTCGCGGGTCTGACAGGCCACCGGCGTGTCATTCAGCGCCGCGGACCCCGCGAGGGGAAGGCGTGGGAGGTCAGTCCTCGCCGTTTTCCGCCACCCAGCGGCGGACGTAGTCCACGAAGCGGCGGGTGGAGGCGGACTGGGCCTTTTCATCCTTGACGGCGATGCCGATATTGCGGTAGAAGCGCTCGGGGGCATGGCAGGCGGCCACGGGATAGGGACTGCGGCGGACCATCAGCTCCGGCAGGAGGCTGATGCCCAGGCCCTTGGACACCATGGCCAGGATGGTGCGGTCTTCGCGGGCGGTGTATTTCACATTGGGGTGAACGCCCATGGCGTCCAGGGCGGCGGTGAGCTCATAGTCGCGGCCCTCCTCCAGACGGATGAAGGGCTCGGCGGACAGGGCCGACAGGGGAAAAGCCGCCGCGTCCGCCAGTGGGTGGCCGCAGGGGACGACCACCAGCAGTTCATCCCGGTACAGGGGGTGGGCGCAGAGGGATTTGGCTGAGGGCAGGCGCAGAAAGCCGCAGTCTACCTTGCCCTGGAGGATCCACTCCTCGGTCTGGCCGTAGAAATCGGCATCCACCACCTCGAACTCGATGTTGGGGTAGATGTCGCCGAAGCTTTTGAGGATGGAGGGGAGCCACTGGGCGGAGACGCTGGAGAAGGTGGCCACCTTGACCAGACCGGCGTCCAGCCCCTTCAGATCCGCCGCGGACTGCATGAGGGCATGGTGGGCGGCACAGAGGGCCTCGACCCGGGGCAGCAGCGCGCGGCCGTCGGCCGTCAGCACGACGCCGCCGCGGTTGCGGCTGAGCAGTGTGATGCCCAGCTCGTCCTCCAGCGCCTGGACGGCGTGGCTGACGCCGGACTGGGTGAAGTTCAGCTCCTCCGCCGCCCGGGAGAAGCTGCCGCACTCCACGGTCTTGAGGAACATCTGGTATTTGGATACACTCATGGCGGGACCTCCTGTACAGTCGCTGTCGCTATTATATCATACTTTTTCTCATACTTGCAAATACAATTATGCGTTTTACAACTGAAACCTTTTGTGGTAGTATAAGGACAACGAAACAAAACAAGAATATGGAGGTAATACATTATGGCTATCGTATCCAAGACCACCCGCTGCGCCGTCTGCGGCAGCACCGATGTTACGTTTTCCGAGGCGACCAAGCACTATCACTGTGCGTCCTGCGGCGCCGATGAGGCACACGCCATGAATGCCGCCGATGTGGCGGCCATTAACAGCATCGCCGCACTGGGCGACACCGAAGGCAAGCTGGACGAGCTGCGCCGCCGCTATCCCAACCTGGACATCACCAGCTGGACCCGCGAGAACCGCGTCCAGATGTGATCTTACCCCCTCCTTTCACAAAGCAAAAACCGGCGCCGGGGGGCGCCGGTTTTTGCTTTGTCTTTCACCGCAGCTCCACTGTTATAGGGCAGCGCGGATGGCGGCCAGCAGGTCGCCGTAATCCTCGAAGGCGGGCAGGTCGGGGTAGTCCTGCTTGATCTTGTCGGGACCGCGGAAGAGAAAGCCGGCCTTGCTGTGGAGGATCATCTCCAAATCGTTATAGCTGTCGCCGCTGGCGATGGTGTCGTAGCCGATAGACTGAAGGGCCTTGACGGTGGTGAGCTTGGAGTGTTCACAGCGCATGAGGTGGCGGGTGATGTAGCCCTCGCCGTCCACCTCCAGGGTGTTGCACAGCAGGGTGGGATAGCCCAGCTTGGCCATGAGGGGCATAGCGAACTGGTCGAAGGTATCGCTGAGGATGACCACCTGGGTATCCTTACGCAGCGCGTCCAGGAAGTCCTTAGCGCCGGGCAGGGGGGCGATGCGGGAGATGGTCTCCTGAATGGCGCTGAGCTTCAGGCCGCGCTGCCGCAGCAGATCGATGCGCCAGCGCATGAGTTTGTCATAATCCGGCTCATCGCGAGTGGTGCGGCGCAGCTCGGGAATGCCGCTTTCCTCGGCAAAGGCGATCCAGATCTCGGGGACGAGGACGCCCTCCATGTCCAAACAAACGATATTCATAGGGAACGGTTCCTTTCTTTTATTTCAGCACGTCGGACAGCACATAGTCCAGCATGGCGTCCTTGTCGATGACGTCGGTATGGAGGACGGGGCGGCCCTCCAGGCCGCGGAGATTTTTGGGGATGTCCATGCCGGTGAGGGCGTGGAGCTGCTCCATCATGGCGAACTCATCGTCGCCGGATGCCTCGCCCAGGGCGTGCAGCACGGCGGCGGGGAACTTGTAGGGCGAGGCGGTGGACAGGACCACCATGGGAACGCCCTCGCGGGTATGCTTCTCCGCTACGGCCCAGGCCACGGCGGTGTGGGGATCGCAGAGGTATTTGTGCTCGCGCCACACCCGGCCGATGACCTCCGCCGCGCCGGCATCGTCGCAGCAGCCGCAACCGAAGACGGCACGGAGCTGCTCCAGCATCCAGCCGCTGACCTGATACCAGCCCTGGGTGTTCAGCTCCCGCATCAGGCGCTCCACGCAGCTGGCATCCTGGCTGACCAGATAGAGCAGACGCTCCAGATTGCTGGACACCAGGATATCCATGGAGGGGGAGGTGGTCTTGTAGAAGGGGCGGCGCTTGTCGTAGCGGCCGGTGGTCAGGAACTCGGTGAGCACGTCGTTGGCGTTGCTGGCGCAGATCAGGCGGCCCACAGGCAGGCCCATCTGCCTGGCAAAATAGCCGGCCAGAATGTCGCCGAAGTTGCCGGTGGGGACGGTGTAGTCCACCACGTCGCCCAGCCGGATGCGGCCGGACTTCACCAGATCGCCGTAGGCGCGGAAGTAATAGACCACCTGGGGGGCCAGACGGCCGATATTGATGGAGTTGGCGGAGGAGAGCATGGCGCCGTGGAGGTCCTTGTCCTTGCAGGCGGCGAAGATCTCCTTCACGCCGGTCTGGGCATCGTCGAAGTTGCCGCGGACGGCGCAGACGCGGACGTTGGTGCCCTCCTGGGTGGCCATCTGGGCCTGCTGAACGGCGGAGACGCCGCCGTAGGGGTAGAACACGGTGATGCGGGTGCCGGGCACGTCGTGGAAGCCCTCCATGGCCGCCTTGCCGGTGTCGCCGGAGGTGGCCGTCAGGATGACCACGTCGCCCTTCATGCCCTCGGCCTTGGCCGCCGCCACGATGAGGCGGGGCAGGACGCTGAGGGCCACATCCTTGAAGGCGGAGGTGGGGCCATGGTACAGCTCCAGCACGTATTTATCCGCCACGGGGGTCAGGGGCGTCAGGTCGGACGTGGGGAACTTGCCGGCGTAGCTGTCGCGGACCAGCCGGTCCATGTCCTGAAAGTCCGGCAGCAGGGCGTGGAGAATATCCGCCGCCATGGAGAGGGTGTCCTTTTCCAGGGCAGCGCGCCAGTCGAAGCGCAGGGCCGCCGGGTCGCAGATGTACAGGCCGCCGTCCGGGGCGATGCCCTGAAGCACCGCGTGGGTGGAGGAAGCGGTGAGCTGCTCATTTCTTGTGCTGTGGTAGATCATGGTAAAAAAGCCTCCGAAAAAACTTTTGAAATTGGGTCTTGCATTTCTGATATGGCTATGATACACTGTCCCCATCAAAAAAGCAAGTGTTTTTCTCCTGTGGACAGAAAATATTTTTTTGTCACGCATGAAAAACCCTGCACACAATAACCAAAGCGAAAGAGGCAAGGACTATGTTGAAAGTGTTGAAATTCGGCGGGTCGTCCATGGCGGATGCCCACCAGCTGGAAAAAGTACGCTCCATCGTGGAGGCAGACCCTGCTCGCCGGGTGGTGGTGGTCAGCGCCGCCGGAAAACGGTTCAAGGACGATCACAAGATCACGGACCTGCTGTATCTGTGCCACGCCCACCTGCAGTACGGCGTCAGCTGCGACGGTATATTCGATATGGTACGCAGCCGGTATCTGGAGATTCGGGACGAGCTGGGCCTGTCCACGCCGCTGGAGGCGGAATTCGACGCCCTGCGCGCCAAGATGGACAAGGGCATCTCCGCCGATGAGCTGGTGAGCCGGGGCGAGTATTTCGCCGCCCGGATCATGGCCGACTGCCTGGGCTTTGACTTTCTGGACAGCAGCCTGTGGCTGCACTTCCGCATGGACGGCACGGTGGACCAGGAGGCCAGCTATCAGGCTCTGATCCATGCGGCCAGCGGGCGGAAGGTGGTCATTCCCGGCTTCTACGGCGTGCTGCCGGACGGCAGCATCCACACCTTCAGCCGGGGCGGCAGCGACATCACCGGTGCGCTGGCGGCGGCGGCGCTGGACGCCGACGTGTATGAGAACTGGACGGACGTGTCCGGCTTCCTGATGGCCGACCCCAAGATCGTACCCGACCCGCGGCCCATCGAGCGCATTACCTACGCCGAGCTGCGTGAGCTGAGCTACATCGGCGCGCAGGTGCTGCACGAGGGCACCGTCTCCCCGGTGCGGGAGAAGAACATCCCCCTGAACATCCGCAACACCAACCAGCCGGAGCACCCGGGCACCATGATACGGGAGGCCTTCGACGACACGGCGGCGGAGCTGCAGGAGAGCAGCATGATCACCGGCATCGCCGGAAAGAAGGGCTTTTCCGTCATCACCATGACCAAGAACGGAATGTCCTCGGAGCTGGGCGTTATCCGCCGGGTGCTGGAGATATTGGAGCGCTATCACATCAACGTGGAGTACATCCCCTCCGGTATCGACTCGGTATCGCTGGTGGTGGAGGCGGCCAAGGCTGCGCCGTATCTGTACCAGGCACTGGGCGACATGGAGAAGGAGATCAAGCCCGACAGCCTGCACGTTACCGACGGTATGGCCGTGGTGGCGGCCGTGGGCCGGAAGATGGCCTTCCAGCCCGGTTCCTCCGGCAAGATCTTCGCCAAGCTGGGCGAAAACGGCATCAATATCCGCATGATCACCCAGGGGCCCGAAGAGCTGAACATCATCGTGGGCGTGGACAGCGCCGACTTTGAGAAGGCTATCCGGGTGCTGTACAACAGTTTTGTAAAATAAAGTGCGTCTCCTGCGCCCATACTTCACCGCAGCGGCTTGCCGTACACAAAGTCGATGCGCCGCATCTGAACGCAGGATACACCGCTTATTCGAGATCGAGAAAAGGAGTATATCATATGAAAAAGTATAAAGTTGCTGTTCTGGGTGCCACCGGCGCGGTGGGCCGCGAGATGATGAAGGTACTGGCCGAGCGCGATTTTCCCATCGAGGAGCTGCACCCGCTGGCGTCAGCCCGGTCTGTGGGACAGGCCATCCACTGGAAGGGCCACGACCTCCCCGTGGAGATGGCCTGTGACGAGGCCTTCAAGGGCATAGACATCGTGCTGGGCGCGGCGGAGAACGACATCGCCAAGCAGTTCGCCCCGGCCATCGTCAAGGCGGGCGCGGTGTTCGTGGATAACTCCAGCGCCTTCCGCATGGACCCGGACGTGCCCCTGATCGTGCCGGAGATCAATCCGGAGGACGTGAAGAAGCACAAGGGCATCATCTCCAACCCCAACTGCACCACCATCGTTTCGCTGGTGGCCATCAACGCTCTGAACCACGACAGCCCCATCGAGAGCATTGTGGCCAGCAGCTACCAGGCGGTGTCCGGCGCCGGCGCCGGCGGCCCCATCGAGCTGATGGACGAGGTGGAGCTGCTGCGGGAGGGTAAGCCGGTGGAGCCCAAGGTGTTCCAGTACCAGATCGCCTACAACGTCATCCCCCAGATCGGCGGCGAGGCCTTTGAGGGCTATACCTCCGAGGAGATGAAGATGCAGAACGAGGGCCGGAAGATCATGCACCTGCCGGAGCTGAAGGTCAGCTGCACCTGCGTCCGCGTTCCTGTGGTGCGGAGCCACAGCGTGTCCATCGTGGTGCGGACCAAGGAGAAGATCAGCGTGGAGCGCGCCCGGGAGCTGATCGCCGCCGCCCCCGGCTGCCGGCTGGTGGACGACCTGGCCAACAAGCGCTATCCCATGCCGCTGGAGACCAGCGACCAGGACCTGGTGTTCGTGGGTCGTATCCGGGACGACCTGACCAGCGACAACGGGCTGAACATCTGGTGCTGCGGCGACCAGGTACGCAAAGGCGCGGCCACCAACGCCGTGCAGATCGCCCAGCTGCTGATCGCGGAGTAATTGTAAACAAAGTGAGGCCGCCCGGAGGGCGGCTTTACTTTTGGCACAAAAGCATATATAATGGGGAAAAGTCTATTCCCGGAGGAAGTCCTATGAAACGATGGAAACGGGGCGCGGCCATGCTGCTGTGCCTGTGTATGATGGCGGCGCTGCTGGCCGGCTGCGGCAGCGGCCGCAGCGGCGAGAGCACCGCGTCGGTGGTGATGACCGGCAGCGTGTCCACGGTGGACCCGGCCTATGCCGCCACACCGGCGGAGCGCACCCTGGTGCTGCACCTGTTCGACAACCTGTACCGCTGGACGGCGGAGGGCGCGGTGCCCGCAGCGGCCCACGCCTACGACTGCACGGACAACGAGGACGGCACGCAGACGTACACGTTCCACCTGCGGCGCGACGGCAAGTGGTCCGACGGCAGCGACGTGACGGCAGAGGATTTCGTGTACGCCTGGCGGCGGCTGGTATCGCCGGAGACGGACAGCCAGGAGGCGGAGATCCTGTCCATGGTGGCGGGCTATGAGGACGCCCACGCGGGCGACCCGGAGGCGCTGGGCGTATACGCCGAGGACGAGCACACCTTCGTGGTGACGCTGAGCACGATGTGCCCGTACTTTGTGGACGCGGTGTGCACAGCGGCGGCCACCATGCCGGTGCAGCAGAAGGCTGTGGAAGGCGGCGAGGGCTGGAGCGCCAGCCGGACGTGGTTCGTGGGCAACGGGCCGTACCGCCGCACCGGCGACTGGAGCGACAGTCTCTTCGCCACGCTGGTGAAGCAGGAGGACCACTATAACGCGCGGCAGGTGCGCGCGGACCGGATCGAGATCCGGTTCAAGAGCGCGGCGGAGGCCGCCAAGGACGCGGGCACCGCGGACGCGGTCATCGGCGCGGCAGGAGAGGACGGTACCTACGGCGGCAGCAGCACCGTGGGTGTACTGCTCATCAACCAGATGGCCACCAACATGGACCGGACGGAGCTGCGGCAGGCCATGAGTCTGGTCATCGACCGGGATGCGGCGGCCGGCGCTCTGGGCGCGGACTATGCCGCCGCGGAGGGGCTGGTGCCTCACGGCATACGCACCGCCGGGGGCGAGGAGTTCCGGGCGGTCAACGGCGCGGTGATCGACTGCGAGGCGGATACCTACACGGACCGGTGCAGTCAGGCGCTGGAGCTGATGACGCAGGCGGGCCTGCGGCGGCCGGAGGCGCTGATAAGCCTGGGGACGGTGACGCTGCTGTACCGGAATACGCCGGCGCAGACGGCGCTGGCCCAGCGGCTGCAGAAGGTGTGGCAGGAAAAACTGGGACTGAGCGTGACCCTGCAGGGCGAGGATGCGGAGACGTATCAGCAGCTGCTCAGCAGCGGCGCGTTCACCCTGGCCCTGACGGAGCTGGACGCGCTGTACAACGATGCATCAGCCTATCTGGACCTGTGGCGCAGCGGCGACACGCGGAACTACGCGCTGATCTACATGAACGCCTATAACATTCTGATGCGGGTGGCGGCGGCCAGCACCTCCGCCGAGGCGCGGGACGCCTATTTGAAGGATGCGGAGTGGCTGCTGCTGGACATGGCCAACGTGATACCGCTGTATGAGAAGGAGCAGGCCTACGCCCTGCGCGGCGACGTGACCGGCGTGGTGTCCGACGGCATGGGTGCGTGGTACTTCGGCGCACTGTGGCGCGTGGAGCAATAAGTGAAAAACGCCCGGACCAACAGGCGTTAAACGCCTGCCCGCTATACTGTACGGAGAAAGCGCATATTTCCGGCCCCACAGCAGAGAGGAGCGATCATACAGATGATAGAAAAAGCTGAGGTCACAGCACTTTTGCAGCAGCTCACGGCCATCAAAAGCGAATATTTCCACGAGGACGAGATCATGGCCTTCGCCAGGGATTGGCTGTGCCGGCAGGAACTGCCCGCCCAGCTGCACGAATACCACGATGCCAAGGTCACAGATTTCCATGGAAAAAATGTCATCGCCGTTATCGACGGCGGCAGACCCGGACCGGTCATCTGCCTGAACGGCCATCTGGACACCGTGCAGCTGTGCGGCGGTTGGACCCGCGATCCCTACGGCGAGCTGGACGGCGACAGGCTCTATGGTGTGGGCGCGCTGGACATGAAATCCGGCTGCGCCGCGCTGATGGTCACGGCCGCCCGCTTCGCCGCCGCCCACAAGACCTTCGCCGGGAAGATCAAGCTGGCGCTGGTCTCTGACGAGGAGGGCCCCTACGGCCTGGGCACCAATGCCCTCATCGAGGACGGCTATCTCTCTGACGTGGACTTCTCCATCATCACCGAGCCAAGCGCCGGCTTTGACGGCAAGCCCTTCCCCGACGTCTGCCTGGGCGCCCGGGGCGGCTATGGTCTGGAGATCCGCTTCTACGGAAAGTCCGCCCACGCAGCCAACCCGGAAAAGGGCCACAGCGCTCTGCTGGACGCCGCCAAGGTGGCGCAGGCCCTGGAGCAGGTGGACTATGTTGAGGACCCGCACCTGGGCAAGGGCACCTGCTGCGTGGTAGGCATCAGCGCCGACGGCGGCGCGTGCAGCGTGCCGGACTTCGCCGTGCTCCGCCTGTTCTGGCACATCGTGGTGGGCGAGAGCCCGGACACCATCGTCCGCGAGATCGAAAAGGCCGTGCAGCGCGCCGGTATCACCGGCCGGTATGAGATCTGCTTCCGCGAAGCACCGTCTGAGGGCTCCCGGGGCTTCATGCCCTACACCGTCCCCCAGGACGACCCCATGACCGTCTCCCTGCTGGAGTCCATCCGCAAGGTCACCGGCAAGGAACCCACCATCTCCTACTTCGCCAGCATCGGCGACTTCAACTACCTGGGCACACGGCTGGGCGCGCCGGCCATCATCTTCGGCGCCGACGGCGAGAACTATCACAGCAGCGACGAATACGTCCTGCTGGACTCCGTCCACCAGACCGCCGAGGCCGTTTACGACTTCCTGGAGAAAACACTGCTGCCCTGAGCAAGCAAAACCACCCCCGGCGAGGAGCCGGGGGTGGTCTGTTTTTCAGAAGGTCATCTCCAGCCCGCATTTCAGCTGATGCAGCCTGTCGCCCAGGACCGTCTCCATCATGCCGCAGGCCCTCTCCCGGGTGCAGCGGCGGCGCAGGCGTACCGCACGGCCAATTCCACTCTTGCGCTCCGCCATTTTTCGCGGTAAAATAGCACCACAAAAAAGGAGGGCAATGCCATGATCTATCGTGATTTTCAGGACCTGCACCTGTCCCTGCTGGGCTTCGGCACCATGCGTCTGCCCACCACGGTGGACGGCGCCATTGACGAGGACACCACCCAGGCGATGGTGGACTATGCGCTGGCCCACGGCGTCAATTATTTTGACACCGCCTGGCCCTATATGCAAAATCTGTCCGAGACGGTGGTAGGCCGCTGCCTGAAAAAGCATCCCCGCGACAGCTTCTACCTGGCCACCAAATACCCCGGCCATATGCTCACCTGCGATCCGGACCCGGCGGGCACCTTTGCCCAGCAGCTGGAGAAATGCCAGGTGGACTACTTCGATTTCTACCTGCTGCACAACGTCTATGAAAACGATGTGGATATCTACACAGACCCCCAGTGGGGCATCATCGACTACTTTGTGGAGCAGAAGCGTCTGGGCCGTATCAAGCACCTGGGCTTTTCCACCCATGCGGACCTTCCCTGTCTCACCGCTTTTCTGGAGCGCTATGGCAAGGAGATGGAGTTCTGTCAGATCCAGCTGAACTATCTGGACTGGACCATCCAGCGGGCCAGGGAGAAATACGAGCTGCTGGAAAAGCACCATATCCCCGTCTGGGTCATGGAGCCGGTCCGCGGCGGCAAGCTGGCCGCCCTGGATGCCGACAGTGAACAGCAGCTCCACGCCCTCCGCCCCAACGCCAGCATCGCCTCCTTCGGCTTCCGCTGGCTCCAGGGACTGGATAACGTCCACATGGTCCTCTCCGGTATGTCCGACATGGCGCAGATGGCGGATAACGTGGCCACCTTTGAGCGCCTTGACCCCCTCTCCCCCGCTGAGGAGGCGATCCTCTTTGCTGCGGCGGATAAGATGAAGAATTCCATCCCCTGCACTGCCTGCCGCTACTGCTGTGACGGCTGTCCCCAGCAGCTGGATATCCCGGATCTGCTGCACAAGTACAACCAGCTCCGCACCGGCAGCGGCGGCACCATCAAAATGCAGCTGGACGCGCTGCCCAAGGACAAGTGGCCCCACGCCTGCCTGGGCTGCGGCGCCTGCGCCGCTGTCTGTCCCCAGAAGATCGACATCCCCAGCCAGTTGGCCGCCTTTGCCGCCGAGCTGGACAAGCTGCCCGACTGGGTGGAGGTCTGCCGCCAGCGGGCGGAGGCCGAGGCGCGGGAGCGCGCCTCCCGCGGGCTGTAAGCGTACAAGAAGAAGTCCCTCCCGTCGGGAGGGACTTCGTTTGTTTACACCTGATATTTCGCCACGCAGTGCCGGTATTGCTCCCGGAAGTCCGGGTCCTGATGCCGCGCCGCATCCAGCGTGGCGTGCATATTCAGGTCGTGGTGGGCGGCGTCGATCACGCACCCGGCGATATTGGAGCAGTGGTCCGAGGTACGCTCCAGATCCGTCAGCAGGTCGGACCAGACAAAGCCTGCCTCGATGCTGCACTGGCCTTGCTGCATCCGCAGGATATGCCGGGTACGCAGCTGCTCCTTCAGATCGTCGATGACCTGCTCCAGCGGCTCCACCTGCCGGGCGGCGGTCATATCCTGCTGCCGGAAGGCGTCCAGCGCCCGCATGAGGATATCGTTGACCGCGGCGGACAGCACGCTCAGCTCCCGCTTCGCCTCGTCGCTGAAGGCCAGCCCCTTCTCCCGCAGCTCCTCCGCCGACTCCAGCACGTTCACCGCATGGTCGGAGATACGCTCAAAATCGCCGATGGCCTTCAGCAGCTCCGCGGACTCCTCGCTCTCCTGCTCACCCAGCTTCTGGGCGCTGAGCTTTACCAGATAGGTGCCCAGCACGTCCTCGTAGTGGTCGCAGCGGCTCTCATCCTCCCGGATGGCGGAGGCCAGCGCTTCGGTGTAGTGGTCAAAGCTCCGCAGGGCGTTTTGCAGCGCCCGCACGGCAGCCTCCGCCATCTCGCAGGTGACGACCCGGCAGCGCTCCAGCGCCACGGCCGGCGTGGTCAGCAGGCGCTGGTCCAGCTCCACCGTTTTATCGGCCGCGTGGGCCTTATCCGGCACCAGGCGGATAGCCAGCTTCTCCAGCAGGTCGCCGCAGGGCAGCAGTATGGCCGTACACAGGATATTGAACACCGAGTGGGCCACAGCGATACCCGCCATAGACGCCGCCTTGTTCAGCAGTACCGGGGCAAAGATGGCCTTGACGATGCAGAACACCGTCAGCAGCACCGCCACGCCGATCACATTGAACATCAGATGCACCACGGCCGCCCGCTTGGCGTTTTTGTTGGTGCCGACGCAGGAGATCAGCGCCGTGACGCAGGTACCGATGTTCTGGCCCATGATAATGGGCACCGCGGCGGCGTAGCTGACCTGGCCGGTAGAGGCCAGCGCCTGCAAAATACCCACCGAGGCGGAGGACGACTGGATGATCGCCGTCAGCACCGCGCCCACCAGCACGCCCAGCAGCGGGTTTGTAAAGGCCAAAAACAGCTCTGCAAACCCCGGCACGTCCTTCAGTCCCGCCACCGCGGCGCTCATGGTGTCCATGCCGAACATCAGCGTGGCAAAGCCAAGCAGAATGGAGCCAGTCTCCTTTTTCCGGCTGTCCTTGCAGAACATATAGAAAATGATGCCGATCAGCGCCAGCACCGGCGTAAAGGCGGTGGGCTTCAGCAGCTGCAGCCACACGCTGCCGCCGTCGATCCCCGCCAGGCTCAGCAGCCAGGCCGTCACCGTGGTGCCCACGTTGGCGCCCATGATAACATTGATAGCCTGCCGCAGGGTCATCAGCCCGGAGTTCACGAAGCCCACCACCATGACGGTGGTGGCCGATGAGCTCTGAATGATGGCGGTGATGCCCAGTCCGGTCAGGAAACCGGCACCCACGCTGCCGGTCATTTTATCCAGCAGCGTCCGCAGCTTGCCGCCGGCCCGGCGCTCCAGCGCCTGGCCCATGAAATTCATGCCGAACAGAAACAGGCACAGCCCGCCCAGCATGGTCAGCGCATGAAAAATATCCATTTTCTTTCCCTCAACTTTACATTTTCTCAGATGTCACCTTATTGTCCATCTACATTGTACGGTATAAATGTCAAGTTCGCAGGCCATCTTTTGTAAAATCCATGTAAAACAGCGCAAAAAAGAAGCACCCGCGCGGGTGCTTCTTTTTTGTGCTTCTTTTACCGCTGGCCCTTGTCGTAGGGGATACCCTCCGCCTTGGGTGCGCGGGATTTCTTGGATGTGAAGGCCAGCACCACCAGCGTGATCAGGTACGGCAGCATACGGTACACGTGGGAGCTGATGCCGATCTCCGCCAGCCAATACACGCCGTCGCCGTTGATATCCAGGCTGGAGTACGCCGCGGCGATACACTTGAACAGGCCGAACAGCAGCGACGCCCCGGCGATGTTCAGCGGCTTCCAGTTACCAAAGATCATAACGGCCAGCGCCAGGAAGCCGAAGCCCGCCACATCGCCGTTGGCCGTGCAGTTGGCCGTGGTCAGGGCGTAGACAAAGCCGCCCATGCCGGCCAGCGCGCCGGAGATGGTCGTACCGGCATAGCGCATCTTGTACACGTTGATACCCACGGAGTCCGCCGCCTGGGGATTTTCACCGCAGGAGCGCAGCCGCAGGCCAAACCGGGTCTTGTACAGCAGGATCGACAGCACCACGAAAATGATGATGCAGACATAGGTCGCCAGATACACCTTGTGCAGGAAGGTATTGCCCAGGAAGCCCAGGTCGTCCGTTTTTGCGTAGCCCAGAGTGGTCTTCTTGATCATGAACCAACTGGCCGCATCGCCGGTGGCCATTTGCAGGGTGTTCTGGTTGGCGATGATACGGATGAGGAACAGCACCAGGGCCGGAGCCATCAGGTTCAGCGCCGTACCGCCGATGGTCTGGTCCGCCCGCAGATTTACGGAGGCAAAGCTCAGCAGCAGGGAGAAAATGGCGCCGAATATGGCCGCCACCAGCATAGCCAGCAGCTCAAAGCCCTGCAAAGCCACCCAGTCGCCGGCAGCCTTGGCCGCGTCGTAGACGTGGTTGGTCTGCATGATGTTCACGAACAGCACGCCGATAAACGCACCCAGGATCATAATACCTTCCAACGCCAGGTTGATGATACCGCTGCGCTCAGCGAACACGCCGGCCAGCGCCACGATCATCAGGGGAACGGCGTAGATCATGGTCTGTTGGATCAGAAATGTCATGCCTGCTCCCCTCCTTCCTCCGGCTGCTCAGGTACCTGCGGTGCTTCCTCCATCGGTATGTCCGGTATGTCCTCCGGCGGCGCATCCAGTGGCTGTGTCTCCGCCTCTGCCGGTATATCCGCCGTGGTGGTCTTGTTGGCCTCCACGACGAGCTTCTTTTTCCGTCCGGTCAGCATCATCTGGATGAGCAGAGAGAAGGCGGACAGGTACACGATGACGGAGATGATCACGTCAGTGATGTACTCGTTGTAGGCAGTCAGGTTGGTCAGCTGCAGACCGACGATATCCAGCATGGCCATGAAGATGCCGGTGAAAATGACCGCGATGGGGTTGTTCACCGCCAGCAGTGCTACGGGGATTCCGTTAAAGCCCACGCCGGGCAGGGCCTGATAGGTGTTCCAGTAGAACTCGGTGTTGCCGCTGAGCCAGTACAGCGCAGCGCCGGCGCCGGCCAGCGCGCCGGCAATGGCCATGGATAGCACGATATTGCGCTTATCGGGGATACCGGCGTAGCGGGCCGCATGGCGGTTGGCGCCGCAGGCCTTCAGCTCATAGCCGAACACCGTCTTCTCCATGATGATGTACACCACGATGGCCAGAATGATGGCCACCAGAATACCGGCATTGACCTGGGAGCCGGGAAACAGCTGATCCAGTCCCAGCTTGGGTGTGGCCACACCGTTGAAGGTGGTCTTGTAGATGTAACCGGACTTCGTGCCCTCTGTTACGTTCTTGAAGCTGCTGATATCAAACATCCAGGTGACAAGATTGGCTGCGATCCAGTTGGTCATGATGCAGGCCAGCACCTCGTTGATATTCAGCAGCGCCTTCAGCAATCCGGGGATCGCACCCCACAGGGCGCCAGCCAGCATACCGCCCAGAAAGGCCAGCAGCCAGATGATGCCCACGGGCACGGACTCGGAGGGGATGCCCAGCGCGACGGACAGCGAGACAAGCGTACCCATCAGATACTGGCCGGGTGCGCCGATATTGAACAGGCCCGTCTTGAAGGCCACCGCCACGGAAAGGCCGGTCATGATCAGCGGCATGGCGCGGAAGAGCATATTGCCCACATTCTGGGCGTTAAAGCCCCAGGTCAGCGCGCCCGCAGCGTCGCGGCCCGTGCTGAGGATGCCGGCAAAGATCAGCCGGACGCCCTCCCACATACCGGCAGTGGTGATCTTCTGCTCCGCCAGGCCTACAATAATGACCACGATGCTGCCCAGCAGCAGGCCGGCCAGGATGGACAGCAGAGAGGCCAGGACCTTCTTGGTGCCATTCTTGGCATACAGATCTGTCAGTTTTTGCTTCACGCCGTCTCACCCTCTTTCTTGTCCGCCCGCTTGGCGCCGGCCATATAGAGGCCCAACTCCTGCACGGTGATCTGCTTCGGGTCGAACTCACCCACGATCTCACCCTCGTACATGACCAGGATGCGGTCGGAAAGGCTCATGACCTCGTCCAGCTCCAGGGATACCAGCAGCACTGCCTTGCCGGCATCACGCTGCTTCACCAGTTCCTTGTGTACGTTTTCGATCGCGCCCACGTCCAGACCGCGGGTAGGCTGGACCGCTACGATCAGCGGCTTGTTGCGGTCCACCTCGCGGGCGATGATCGCCTTCTGCTGGTTGCCGCCGGACATGCTGCGGGCGGTGGTCACGGGGCCCTGTCCGCTGCGGATATCGTATTCCTCGATCAGCCTCTCAGCGTAGGCACGCACCGCGTCCTTTTTGATGAAGCCGCCCTTTTCGAATTCCGGCTCCTTATACCGCTGCAGCACCAGGTTCTGCTCCAGCGTAAAATCCAGCACCAGGCCGTGCTTGTGCCGATCCTCGGGGATGTGGCTCATACACTCTCCACGGCGGCGGATGCTGGCGTGGGAGATATCCTTGCCGCACAGCGTCACCGTGCCGCCATTGCTCTTATCCAGGCCGGTGAGCGCGTGAATGAACTCCGTCTGTCCGTTGCCGTCGATACCAGCGATACAGAGTATCTCGCCGGCGCGTGCATCAAAGCTGACGTGGTCCACGGCGTTGCGCTTGTGGGTATGAGAGGGCACGCACAGATCCCGGACCTCCAGCACCACATCCGTGGGCTTGGCCGGCTCCTTTACGACCTCCAGCTGCACCGGGCGGCCCACCATCATGTTGGACAGCTCCTGCTTGTTGGTGTCGCAGGTGTTCACGGTACCCACATAGCGGCCCTTACGCAGAACCGTCACCCGATCCGCCACCGCCATGATCTCGTTGAGCTTGTGAGAGATGAAGAGGATGGATTTCCCCTCCGCCGTCAGGTTCTTCATAATGGCCATCAGCTCGTCGATCTCCTGGGGCGTCAGCACGGCGGTGGGCTCGTCGAAGATGAGGATCTCGTTGTCGCGGTAGAGCATCTTCAGGATCTCGGTACGCTGCTGCATACCCACAGTGATATCCTCCACCTTGGCGTCCAGGTCCACGTGCAGGCCGTACCGTTTGGAGAGCTCCTCGACCTTCCTCCGCGCTTCCTTTTTCTGCAGAAAGCCGCACTTCGTCGTTTCGGCGCCCAGAATGATGTTGTCCAGCACGGAGAATACCTCCACCAGCTTGAAGTGCTGGTGGACCATGCCGATACCCAGTGCCGTGGCATCGTTTGGATCGTTGATCTTCACCGTCTGGCCGTTCTTGCGTATCTCGCCCGCCTCGGGCTGGTACAGGCCGAACAGCACGCTCATCAGCGTGGATTTGCCGGCGCCGTTTTCGCCCAGCAGCGCGTGGATCTCTCCCTTTTTCAGTTGGAGGGTGATATCGTCGTTGGCCTTGATGCCGGGGAACTCCTTGGTAATGTGAAGCATCTCGATCACATACGAGGGAGTCTTATCCATGCCGCCACCTACTTTCCTCTATTATTTTGCCTAATGGCGATAAAGGCATAAATTTATTATATAGCATATATGCACAGATTGCAAGAAAAACAGCGGCGTTTTACTCATCGCATCACGGCGCTTGACGCAAAAAAAAGAGACGCCCGCAGGCGTCTCTTTTTTTGTTAAGTACGTTCCGATTACTTGACCAGGTTCAGGGTCAGGCTGTCGGTGCTGTCCAGCTTGGAGTAGTCGTTGTCGACGACCAGAGAACCATCGGCCATCTTGGCCAGCATGGCGTTGTAGTCGTCCACAGTCCACTTGGTCAGGGACCAGGTAGCGGTGGGCAGGCCCACAGCGTTGTCCTTGGCGCCCAGGGTCACAAAGGTGCCGCCGATCTCGTCGAAGGAACCGTCATAGACCTTGCCGCAAGCCCACTGCACGGAGGCGGACAGGCCCTTCATAGCGGAGGTGATAACGGTATCGGACTGGCTGGACTGGTCAACGTCCACGCCCACCACGGCGCCGTCGTTAGCGGCAGCGGCAGCGGCGACAGACTGGAACATATTACCGCCGCAGGCGAAGATGACCTCGGTGCCGTTCTCATACCAGCCGGAAGCCATGGTCTGCAGCTCGGTGGAAGCGGCGAAGGAAGCGCCATACAGCCAGGAGTAGTTCATCTCGACCTTCACGCCCATCTCGGCAGCAGCAGCGGAAGCGCCCTGCACGAAGCCGTAGCCGTAACGGCAGCAAGCGGGGTTGTCGCCGCCGCCACCACCGGTGAAGCCCAGCTTGGTGTAGCCTTCCTTAACAACAGCGTAACCGGCCAGATAGCCGCACTGCTCTTCCTGGAAGCAGATGCCCAGAACGTTCTTCAGGGCGGTGCCGTCCTCGGTGGTCACAGCGCTGTCGCGGTCCACGAACACGAACTTGACATCGGTGAACTCAGCAGCGGCCTTGGTCAGGGCAGTGGCCTGCATAAAGCCGGCAGCCACGATGACCTTGGCGCCGCCCTCGGCAGCAGCCTTCATGGCATCGTAACGGTCGTCATCGGTAGCCTGGTCGCCGTTGGCGGGCTGATAGTACTTGTAGCTCAGGCCGTTGTTGGCAGCGTACAGCTTCACGCCGTCGAAGGTGCCCTGGTTGAAGGACTTATCCTTCAGCTGGCCCACGTCGGTGACGAAAGCGATCTCGTACTTGCCATCCTCGGAGGTCATCTCATCGGCGATCTCGTCGGCGTTGGTGATCTCGGTGACTTCGGGGTTGTTGCCCTGGTTGTCGTCGGTCTTGGGGTCGTCCTTCTTGTCGCCGCAAGCGACCAGGGACAGCGCCATAACCAGAGCCAGGATCATAGCAAGAAACTTCTTCATGGTTATTCTACCTTCCTCAATTTTTTTATTTTCGCGCCTTGCGGCGGGAAAACCATCATTTCGGCACGGGGTCTTCCTCCCTCTGTGCCTTGCGCATTATAGCAGACTTTTTCGCCTTTGGCAAGTGAAAACCGCATTTTGCGGCAGAAATGTAAACAAATGTCATCAAAAATTTACATTTTGTTTGCACGAAATGCACAAATGTATCGTGCATAGCGACAGCGCGAGATATCCTCCCGCGCTGTCGTGACCGTTGTTTACTTCTTGGCGGCCATCTTCACAGCCACCTCCAGGGCGATCTTCATCATATTGGTGAAGGTGGTCTGGCGCTCATCGGCGGACAGCTCGGTGCCGTTGACCAGGTTGTCGGAGATGGAGCAGATGGCCAGCGCCCGCTTGCCGGTATAGGCGGCGGTGCAGTACAGACCGGCGGCCTCCATCTCCACGGCCATGACGCCCATCTTGGCGTAGCGCATGTTGCGCCCGGCGGCGTCATAGAACGTGTCGGAGGAATACAGATTGCCAACGGGCATCTTGACGCCCAGTTCCCTGGCGCTCTCTACGGCGGCCATCAGCAGTTCAAAATCGCAGATGGGCGCGTAGCTGCCGCCCAGTTCGTACTGGCTGGCAAAGTCGGAATTGGTGCAGGCGCCCTGACCGGCCACCACGCTGCCCAGCTCCAGGTCGGCCCGCATGGCACCGGCGCTGCCCACGCGGATAATGTTTTCCACATCATACTGGGTGTACAGCTCATAGGAATAGATGCCAATGGACGGGATACCCATGCCGCTGGCCATCACGGACACCGGCACGCCCTTGTAGGTGCCGGTATAGCCCTGCACGCCGCGGACGTTGTTCACCAGCTTCGGCTCGGTGAGAAATGTCTCGGCGATGAACTTGGCCCGTAGCGGATCGCCGGGCATGAGAACGGTCTTGGCGAAATCGCCCTTGTTGGCGTTATTGTGGGGAGTCGGCATAGTGGTTCCTCCTTATATTTACTGTTCCATGGCCTTCACGGCCTTGACGATACGGCTGGTGCCCAGACGGTCCGCGCCCAGGGCGATGAAATCTTTGGCGTCGTTCAGATCCGCGATGCCGCCGGCGGCCTTGATCTTCACATGGGGCGCCACGTGGGCCTTGAACAGCGCCACGTCCTCACGGGTGGCGCCGCCTCCGCCAAAGCCGGTGGATGTCTTGATGTAGTCCGCGCCGGACTCGGACACCACGCGGCACAGCTCGATCTTCTCCGCGTCCGTCAGCAGGCACGTCTCGATGATGACCTTCAGCAGTCTGCCGTCACAGTGACCCTTGATGGCCTTGATCTCCTCCAGCACCTTGTCATACAGGCCATCCTTCACCCAACCGATGTTGATGACCATGTCCACCTCGGACGCACCGTTTTTCACCGCGTCGGCAGCCTCGAAGCACTTGGCGGCGGTGGTGTCGTAGCCGTTGGGGAAGCCGATAACGGTGCAGACGGCGATCTTGCCGTCCACATAACCCGCCGCCTGCTTCACATAGCTGGCGGGGATACACACGCTGGCGCAGCCGTACTTGATACCGTCATCGCAGATGGCCTTGATCTCATTCCAGGTGGCACCTTGTGCCAGCAGCGTGTGGTCCACGCGGGAGAGGATATTCTTCAACTCTTCGTTCATTATCTTCGCTCCTTTTCGGGATTTTGCGGTCATATATGTATATTGTACCACACACCGCGCGAAATAGCAACCCGCGCGGCCCAACGGCGCCCACCTGCTGCCGTTCCGTAAAAAAGGACCCGCCTGCTGAAGTGCGCTCTTTTCTCATTTCTCGCCGACAGTCACGCTGCCGTCCTCGCCCAGCACGGCGGGCACGATGGTGCTCCGCGTGTTCCGCGCGATGTTGTCCAGCCGCAGCCGGCTGGGGAAGTCGCTGAGCAGCGTGTACGCCACGCCGTGCTTCTTGGCCCGTCCCGTCCGGCCGATGCGGTGGATGTAATACTCGTTCTCCTCCGGCACCTCATAGTTGAACACCGCGTCCACATCGTCCACGTCGATGCCCCGGCTGGCCACGTCCGTGGCCACGAACACCCGCAGCTTTCCGTCCCGGAACCGCTGCATGACCTCCTCCCGCTTCCGCTGGGGAATGTCGCCATGGATGCACTGGGCGTCCACGCCCCGCATCTGCAAAAACTTCGTCAGCCGCTCCGTGCTGCCCTTAGTGTTGCAGAAGCAGATCACCCGGTCATAGCTCTCATGCGCCAGTATCTTCGCAATGGCGTCCACCTTCCCGTCGGAGGGCACCTCAAGGCGGTACTGGAGGATGTCGGGCTTATTCTCCTTGGTGGCCTGCACCGTGATCTCCTCCGGGTCCCGCTGGTATACCCACGAGATGTCCATCACCTCCCGCGAGATGGTGGCGGAGAACATCCCCAGGTTTTTCCGGCTGGGGATCTTGTCCAGAATACGCGTCACGTCGTGGATAAAGCCCATGTCCAGCATCCGGTCCGCCTCGTCCAGCACCACCGTCTGCACGCTCTTCAAATTCACGGTCCGCCGCTTCATGTGGTCACTCAGCCGCCCCGGCGTGGCCACCACGATCTGGGGCCGCCGCTTCAGCGCGTCGATCTGCTTGCCGATGGGCTGTCCGCCGTACAGACATACCAGCCGAACGCCCTCGTGGCACACGGCGATGTCCCGCATCTCGTCGGTGATCTGCATGGCCAGCTCCCGCGTGGGTGCCAGAATGACCGCCTGCACCTCCTCGCTCTCCCGGTCGATGCGCTCGATGATGGGGATGCCGAAGGCCATGGTCTTGCCCGTGCCGGTGGGAGCCTTGGCGATCACGTCCTTCCCCGCCAGCATGGGGGGGATGCACCCGGCCTGCACGGGGGTGCTGACGGTGTAGTGCTTATTTCGTATGGCGCGCATGGTGGCCTCTGACAGGCCAAAGCTCTCAAACGGTGCGCCCTGTGTTACTTCCATAGTCGTTTCCTCATTTTTCCACATAGTATACCAATAAAGAATTATACCATATCTGTCAACGCCTTGCAACCGCGCAAAAAACCGTCCCCGCCGGCGGGGTAGCTCCGGCAGGGACGGTGCGGGGGAAGCGAATGTGTGCTGGGAAACATGAAGAATGTGAAGAAGATCGTGGTATCCTGGCGGCGCAGTGGTCAGCTGCGCCGCCGCGCGGGACCGATATCAGCCCCGGTTGCCGAAGAAGTAGTTATAAAACTCCTGCCAGTTCTCGGGCATCTGTCCGTTATAGCCGCCGTTATTACCGCCCTGAGAGGAGGTGTCCTCCTCCGTGTCGGTGCCGGTGATCTGGGGCTGTTGGTCGAAGGTGATGTCGGTGGTGATGTAGCTGCCGTCGCGGAACACGGTCAGGGTGGCGGTGTCGCCGGAGCGGTAGCTCTTCAGCGCCGCGGACAGATCCTGACGGCTGGTCAGCGTGGTGTCACCCATCTTGGTGATCACGTCGCCCAGGCGCAGGCCGGCCTTGTCGCCGGCGCCGCCCTTGACAACGGAGTAGACGAACACGCCCTGATCGATGTCGATGCTGTACTGAGCGGCCATCTGGGAGTTCATGGTGCCCACGGTCACGGCCATGTATGCCTTGCCGGTGACAGCGCCGTTCTCCATAATGTCGGTGATGATGGACTTCACATCGTCAATGGGAATGGCGAAGCCCAGACCCTCCACCGTGGTGGTGGAGTAGGTGGAGTACTTGGCGGACACGATGCCCACCACCTCACCGTACAGGTTCATCAGGGGGCCGCCGGAGTTGCCGGGGTTGATGGAGCAGTCCACCTGGATCATGTTGAAGGGGGTGCCGTCCACGTTGATGGCGCGCTTGCAGCTGGACACATAGCCGCCGCTCATGGAGAACGTCAGCTCGCCCAGGGGATTGCCGATGGCCAGCACGGAGTCGCCCACGTTCACATCGGCGCTGTTGCCCAATGTCACGGGGGTCAGCCCGGCGGCGTTGATCTTCAGCACCGCCACGTCGTAGTCGCTGTCGCCGCCGATGACGGTGGCGTCGTAGGTGTCGCCGTTATACAGCGTCACCTTCACGGAGGAGGCGCCGCTGATCACGTGGTAGTTGGTGACGATGTAGCCGTCCTGACTGATGATGAAGCCGCTGCCGCTGGAGGCGGACTGGGTGGTTTGACCGAACACGTTGGTGGTGGTGGAGCAGTTGATGGACACGGTGGAGTTCACCGTGGAGGCATAGACCTCAGCGGGCTGCATCTTGGTCTTGCCGTCCACCTTCTTGATCTGCACGGCAGTGGCCGTGCGGTCACTCTCATTGATGGTGGTCTTGCCGCCGGAGGTGCTGCCGCCTGCCAGCGCCGCGCCGCCGTAGCCTGCCGCGCCGCCCACCACGGCGCAGGCCAGCACCAGCGCCGTGACCTTTACCCACGTCCTGCGGAAAAAGCCCTGCTTCTTCACCGGCGCGGTATACGTGTTCTCCTGCCGGGGTGCGGGCGCGTAGTCGTCGCGGGGAACCTCCCGGTTGGTGAAGCGGTACATATCGTTGTTGTTGAATTCGTCGTTATACATCGTAATGACCTCCTGTGTCGCAGTTTCGTATAAGGAGCGCTCTCCCATCTTGCCGCCGAGGGGAAAGCGTGGTATGATGGAGAAAGCAGACATGAAGAAGGGTGCCTGCTTCGAAGGGGCTCATCGCTCTTTCTGTTTTATAGCATACTCGCTTTCCTTAATTCTACCTTTAAGTTTTGCAGAAAAACCGTGAACTTTCTTTGAACACCCGCCCGCAGGCGTCAGCCTTCCCCTTGAGGGGTCCGCGGCGTTGAATGACACGCCGGTGGCGTGTCAGATCCGCGAACCGACCGACCCGCAGGGAGACAGGTGCCCCCGAAGGGGGCGGATGAGGTGTCGCCGCGCAGCGGCGTAAAACGTCCTCGTCTCGCCCGCAGCCAGCGCAGCGGGCTATTTCGCGCCCCGGCGCGAGCTACTTTTGTCTGCGGTGACAAAAGTAGCCAAAAGCACCGCTTAGACCTACGGTCTAAGAACCCCTCGCGCGCTATACTCAGTTGTGATTTCCCGCGTATTCTCGCGGGCATAGCCTTTTGTCGCCGTTGTCGGATAAAAGGACTGTGCTTGCGTTCACCGGCGCGGAGGCTGACGCGACCACTTGCCCCAGCCACGGTAGACGTTTTCGCTCCTGCCGCCGCACCCCCAAGCATTCCCCCTTGATGGGTCCGCGGTGTTGAATGACACACCTCCGTTAGCCTTCCCCTTGAGGGGTCCGCGGTGTTGAATGACAGGCCGGTGGCCTGTCAGACCCGCGGACCGACCGACCCGCAGGGAGACAGGTGCCCCCATATCCCGGCGGCGTCAGCCGCCACCTACCCATTGCGGTGCTTCGCGCCGCAATGGGCGCGATTTGATAATCGCCAACGCCTCCAGCGCACCCGATCCTACCCTCGCACAGCGTCAGCGGCAGCGGCGCAAGCGGTACAAGCGATCCCCCGAACCGACAACGATACCCGCCGTACCAATTCCGCGAGATCAGCACCGCCAAATTTGCACTTGCCCGCCCCGCGCCAAGGGATCCTTAAACCGTAGGTTTGAGTGGTTTTCTTTGGTAACTTTCTTTTGACAACAAAAGAAAGTTACTCGTGCCGGGGCACGAAACGCCCCATCCCGCGCCCGCAGGCGCAACACCTGTTCGCTGCCGCCCGCGCTTTCCCTCACGTAACCGGCGTTTTCCTGATCGTTGTCGTTCGCCTGACTGTGCCAGCACAGCTTTCCGCTGCCGCTGCCCGTTACTACGGCAAAAATTATTCGTTCTGCCGTGTCGCAGGCTAAGAAATAATTATATCCTGTGCCCGACGGGCACACCTACCTTTGCCGCCTTGCGGCGGCAAAGGCGCGATTTGATAATCGCCATTCGATCAGCGCACCA